>Ga0208764_10002637_pt1 | contig 11215 bp, 7 predicted proteins | sample ETNtaG_18_FD_185762 | JGI IMG/M metagenome (GOLD analysis project Ga0208764, IMG submission 185762) | Marine microbial and viral communities from oxygen minimum zone, Eastern Pacific Ocean - ETNP201302SV91 (SPAdes) (version 2) | ecosystem: Environmental > Aquatic > Marine > Oceanic ... | reverse complement strand
AATTGAATCTAATGTCGAAATATTACTAAGAAAAAAATCATTATAGTAAGGAGCATTTTCTACATAATTTTCATCCATGTATTCAACCTGTTGAGTTTTAAAATAGAAATCATTATAAATTTCAAGTCCTTCAATTATTTTATAATTTAAAAAGAGGTTAAGTCTTTTTCTTTTCTCAAGATTTTCTATATCCTTAAGTCGTGTACTAAAATCATTATAAGTGAAAAAATTTAGTGGAAGTGAATCAGAATCAACATCTACACCTCCATTCCCTAAAATTTGATGTCTAAAAGAGACAAAATCAGAGTATAAAGTAAGTTTTTCATCTTCAGATTTGTGATACACAAACAACTTAAATAATGATGAATTTATATTCTTATCACCCTTAGCTTTTGATGCAGAAATTTGCTTATCAGCTGAAATTCTATGAATATCAAAACCAATATTCCAATTTTTATTAATATTTCTAGAGAAAACAAAATCAACCATAGACCTCCCATTTCCACCAAAAAAAAGAGATAAATCAATATAGGGTGATTTTGTATCATAAAACTTTGCCTCAGATGAAACTAAGTAATAGTAATTAAGAGAATTAATTCCCGAACTAATTGAAAAAGTTGATGGGTAATAATTAAAAATATTATTTATTGGAGTTCCTATATTTCCAAGACTCTGGTAAGTAAATTGATTTTTTTCATCAGGAGAGACTTTTTCAATGTTTGTTAAAGATGAGTCTAGAGTAATAAATGCTGTGTCTCCTAATAAAAAATTATCTTTAGACATATACTTTGATGTATTCATCCCATAAATAGTCTTAGTAGAATCATCTAGAATAGTTCTTAACTTCTCTCCTTTATTTTTACTTCCTCTATTCTCTGTATTTTGGATACCCCTTTGTTGTGACATCACCTCAAGGCTCATAAAGATTAAAATGATGGAAAAGTATGTTCTCATACCCTAGATATATTCAGATAATTTATTACTAAATAGAAAATTAATTTGAATTGGGATATAATATACGCTATAAGGTCCTAATATATTTGAAAATTCACATATTTTAACAGCATCTTTCTCTGTCATAATAAGGGAAATATTATCATCAAGGATATCCTTTATAGAATGAACTTCATTCTCAGTATATTCATGATGATCATTAAATTCAATTTGTTTAATAACATCGTATTCTGAGTTAACATAATCAAAAAACATTTTAGGGTACGCTATTGATGAGATAATAACTACTTTTTTACATAATTTAGAACCAAATATCTTAATAGGATTTAAATAATTCGTATTAGAAAATAATACTGGTATTCTATTATTTGAATATTTTAAAGACTTATTTATGAAAGTACTCCTTTGTGCGGCATTCATATCTTCTGGACAATCAGAAAAAATTAGAATATTAGCTCTATTGGCACTTTCTCTAGATTCTCTCAGCATCCCCATTGGGAAGATATAATCATCAAAAAAAGGCTTATTATATGAAGAAACAAGAATATTAAGATCCTTCTCAAATGAATGATTCTGATAAGCATCATCCATTATCACATAATCTATATTATTATCATCACAATACTTCAAGGCTATATTCCTATCCTCAGAGACCATTACCTTTGAATGACTTTTGAATTTATTAAAGTATTGAGTTGGTTCGTCTCCAATAGTCCTGAAATTATCATTTTCAGATGCAATAATAAAACCCTTAGTTTTTCTCTTATAACCCCTACTAATTATAGAAAAAAAAATATTTTTCTTCAAAAAATATCTTGATATATACTCAACTGTAGGTGTCTTTCCTGCTCCTCCCATTATCAAATTACCAACAGAAATGATTTTAGTTTTATATATTTTACGTTTAAGTATTCCTAATTCATATAAAAAATTTCTTAGACTTGTAAAAAATCTAACTATCTGAGATAAAGGAAATAATAAAATATTTTTAAAAAACTCCATTGAGTATGAAATTAAGTAAAATTATTGAATCTTTAGAGAAATGGGCTCCACCAATTTATCAGGAACACTATGACAACTCTGGCCTCATGGTTGGAGATCAAGATGCAATAATTAGTGGGTGTATTATTTCTTTAGATTGTACTGAAAAGATAGTTGATGAAGCAATCAAAAAGAAATGTAACCTGATAGTGTCTCACCACCCAATAATTTTTGGGGGTATAAAGTCTGTAGATACTTCTCATTGGGCTGGTAGAGTTATTACCAAAGCAATACAAAATAACATTAATATATACTCTATTCATACCAACTTAGATAATATAAAAGATGGAGTAAATAATAAAATATCTAAGATTTTAAAATTAAAAAATCTTCAGTTTTTAAAACCTAAAGAAGGATTCTCTAAAAAATTGGAATTATACATACCTGAGAAAGATAAAAATGAGTTTTTAAATAAAATTTATGAAGTAGGAGCTGGTCATATAGGAAAATACAAAGAATGTTCGTTTCAACATAAAGGAAATGGCACTTTTGTTCCCCAAAAAGATTCTAACCCATCTCTAGGTTCAATTAATAAAAAAGAAGAAGTAGAAGAAATAAAAATAGAATTATTTTTCGATTTTAAAGTTATAGATAAAGTTGTTGATATTATCAACAAATTCCATCCCTACGATGAACCCAATTATTTTATAAGTGACTCACAAGTAAAATCTAAAGATGTTGGCTCAGGTATGGTAGGTGAAAGACAAATTATATTTAAGAAACTACTAAGTGAATTAAAAGAAAAATTTGGATGTAAATCAATAAAACACACTAAAATAATAGATGAGAAAATCAATAAAATTGCTGTATGTGGTGGTTCTGGTAGTTTTCTTGTAAATGATGCCATAAGAAAGGGAGCAGATGTTTTTATCACTTCTGACTTTAAATACCATGATTTTTTTGAGGCCAATAATAAGATAATATTAGTAGATATCGGACACTACGAAAGTGAACAGTTTACAAAAGACTTGATATTTGAATTTTTAAACAAAAATTTAATTAATATTGCACTTCATTTAACAGATGAGAACACAAATCCAATAAAATATTTTAAGTAAATGGAACATAGTACAGAAAAAAAATTAGCGAATCTACTTAAGTTACAACAAATCGACTCCAAAATATTTGAAATCAAAAAAGTGAGAGGAGCTCTGCCTGAAGAGGTTCAGGATTTAGAAGACGAAATTATAGGCTATAATACTAGGCTAGATAATTTCAAAAATGATATCGATAATAAAAATAATGATATTGAAAACTTAAAAAACAAAGTCTCTGAAGCAAAAAAGCTAATAAAAAAGTATAAAGATCAGCAGATGAATGTTAGAAATAACAGAGAATATGATGCTATTTCTAAAGAAATTGAACTCCAAGAACTTGATTCAAAGTTATTTGTAAAAAAATCTGGTGAGAACGAGGTCAAAATTGAAGATATAAAGGAGGATGTTAAATCTACTAAAAAGGTTATCAAAGAAAGAACCCAAATTCTAAAGTCAAAAAAGGCAGATCTTGATGTCTTATCAGATGAAAGCAAAGAAGAAGAAAAAAAATTAGATTCTCTTAAGACCAAAGCCTCAAAAAAGATTGAAGCTAGTCTATTATTATCATATGAAAAACTTGTAAATAGACAGAGAAATGGTCTTGCAGTTGTTAAAGTTTCAAGGAGTGCATGTGGAGGTTGTTTTAATATTGTTCCACCTCAAAGACAAGCAGAAATAAAAGAGAAAAAGAAAATAATACTTTGTGAGTACTGTGGGAGAATTCTTGCAGATGTTATTGCTGAGGAAATAATAGAAAAACCTAAGAAGAGGACAAAAAGAAAAACTGCTACCAAAGCAAAGAAAACTACTGTTAAAGCAAAGAAAACTACTGTTAAAGCAAAGAAAACTACTGTTAAAGCAAAGAAAACTACTGTTAAAGCAAAAAAATAATTACTTTTTTAAGTGATTCCTTAAGTTTCTACTAACTATTTCAAATTTACCTTTATTGTAGTCTATTATATATACACCAGTGTTAGAGTGAATATACTTATCCATTTTTGTTAGATCACCATCAACTATTTTTGATAATAAAATTCTAAGTGCTCGCCCATGAATACATAATAAAACTGTTGAATGATCTTCTTTTAGAATCTGATCAAATCCATTTATTAACCTCTCAGACATCTCATTAGGAGACTCGCCATTTTCAAATTTATTATCTAAATCTCCTGAAAGCCAGGTACTAATAAGTTCAGCATATTCTTTCAAATCATCACTCTTTCCTTGGTTAATACCCCAACTTATCTCATTAAATTCTTTGAGTTTTTTATGAGGAACTCCAGCTTCTATAAATTTCCTCACTGTCTGATATGTTCTTTTCAAGTTGGATACATAGACAATATCAAAAGAGACAGATTTATAATAATTATAGAATAAAGAAGCTTGACTTTCTCCATTTTTATTTATATCACTGTCTACTTCTGAACCTTGAATTATACCCTTTTTGTTGTATTCTGTCTGCGCATGACGCATTATATACAACCTCATCAAACAAAAAATAGATTAAGTGAAATAATATAAAAAACAGCAAATAAGGTCTGAAGTATGATTGTATTAATATTAGACTTTACAAGCTCTCTGCTTTCATAGTTCTTATATAGATTAATAAAAATAAATAGACCAAATAAGTATAAAACTGAATTACCAATCAAGAATACATTTTTATCAAAATACTGGTGAGTGTTAAGTAAATCAGTTAAGTATACTGAGGAGTAAAACCCTAAGGATAAGAAAATGAAATAACCCCATCTGGCAACTTTCTTACCAAGAGTAACAACAAGATGATTCTTTCCTGTCAACACATCACTATCTGCATCAGGAAACTGATTTATATATAATATATTGGTTGTCAAAAATCCAAAAGGAACACCAAGAGAGAGAAGTATATAAAACTCACTTGAGAACAAGCTTATGGTTTCTGAAGATATAGCAAAACCTGAACCAAGTGTTAAAAGAGGACCAAAAGCAAGAAATACTGCAAGCTCCCCTAGACCTCTTCTAGATACTAACCTAAATGGTCTAGCAGTATAAAAATATCCTAAAAATAACCCAAGTAATCCAACACCAAGCGCACTCTTTATATTTTCTATAGATCCAGTTACAGAGTATATATTATAAAATAGAAATGTAGCAATAGTCAAAGATGCAAGGAGTAATCTTTTCGCAACGGTTTTAGTTTTTTTCAGTGTAATAATCCCTAACTCAATAGCCCTACTTCCACCAGTTATCGCTGCACCTCCGGGCTGGAAGTATTCATTATTTCCCTCATCAGTCCCATCACTAACATCAAAATAATCATTAAATACGTTAGAAGTTAAATGAAGAAGTAAAACACCTAGTACCGCTAAGACTAAACTCGTAACATTAAATAACCCATCACCAATACCTGCATAGTAAGATGCAATAGCTAACACAGGTAGTGTTGAAGCACTGGTAAAAGGAACCCTTGTTATGGCAACACCTTTAATTATCTTAGTTGAAAAATTTATTGGTACATCTACATTTTCATCTATAACCTCCGTAACACCACAATACCCTGTCTGGGCATTGCTTTTTCCATCAGCAAACGTAGGTCTTATGCTTATTTTTGCATTTATTTTGGATCCATCTTTTTTTACAAAGTATGTTTTTCCAACAAATTCACCTAACTTATCTGCAGTAGATAGCCAATTACCAACATTTTGAATAACAACTTCTCCAGGAGAAAATATTGATACTCTTTTCTTCCCAATAATTTCTTCTTTTTTATAACCAAAAATCTTTACGGCGTCATCGTTCATAGTAAGAACTCTACCCTCCATATCACATGTAATAACACTTTTCATAACAATAGTTTAAATTAATTTAATGTTTACAATTTTATATACTGAAAAATTAAAATATAGTTCAAATTTTTCAGCAATTTATCTCTTTTTTTTAATGTTTCCATCTAAAATCTTAATCATCCCATCTAATGTTAAAGTAGGAACAATATCATGAAAAAATCCCTTTAGTGGCTTTGCAAATTTAGACAGACCACCTGTAGCAACAACTTTAGTCTTTCCACTAAGTTCAGTTTTAATTTTTTCAATCATTTCTCTTATAAGACCTACATACCCAAACATAATACCACTTTGAATAGAATGAACTGTGTTTTTGCCAATTACTTTGTCTGGTAATACAATGTCAATTGAAGGAAGCTTAGCAGTATTTTTATATAGTGAGTTTATTGCTGTCTGCAGTCCTGGAACAATATTTACTCCCAAAACTTGATTAGATTTTGATATCACAGTAAAAGTTAAAGCAGTTCCAAAATCAACAACAATAACATTGTCATTATACATACTTGATGCCTCAACCGCATTACATACAAGGTCTGATCCTATCTCATTAATATCATCAATTTTAATTTTTACAAGTTTTACATTCGCAGGTTTTACTATAAAGATATCTTCACATAATATGTCATTACAAGATAATTTTACAACATCAGTTAATGTGGGTACTACACTACTTATAACTACTTTTTCAACATTTGAAGGGTTAAAATCATTAAGTGATATGATTTTCTGAAGTTTGTTTTTAAAAGTCCAATATGTTATATTTTTTTTAGAACTGAGCCTATAAATTTTTTCCCATACACCGTCTACATATAGCCCTATGACAATATTTGAATTACCAATATCAACTGCTACCTTAATCTTTTTCATTAAATAAGTTTAATTGATCAGAGTCAAGATCAAGTTCTAAGGACTCACCCACATCAAAATTCTCTTGTTTTATCTCTTTCTTATCTTTATTCTCAGGTAAAACTTTATCTTCATTTTCTTCTGAAGTAGTATCCTCATCTCTACCTAAAAGTGAAAAAGTCCCTGATCTAATCTTCTCAAAATTTATTTTATTACCAATAGATTTCCACCCTTTTACATCAATAAAATCATCTAACTTGATTTCCGTTGGCTTAAGTTTTTTATTTATAAAATATTTAAAAGAGATCGTTTCTCCAGATTTAAATGAGGCATATTCTAACTTAGACCCTTTTTCCTGAGACACAAATAAAAACTTTTTATTTATTGTATTAGTTTCTATATTAAATCTCTTGACGTAATAATTTTTCAATTTTCCATCATAATATGCTGCAGACATAATTCCATCATCTCTATACTTGTCAAGAAAAAGTACATTATTCCAGTCATACCTATTAGTTAACTCAAATGATGTTAGCTCATAATTACCGTCTTTATAGACTACTATAATCATGTCATCACCATTAAATTTACCTAAATACTCTCCTCTCTGGTCTGTATTCAACCTACCTATAGAATTGTCATAATATATTTTTATACCTGACAAAGTAGATAAACCCACACTCTTCTCTTTGACTGCTCTCACTCTATACTTGGACAATATATTTCCCTTCGCGGCCTTACCTTTAATTTCAATTTCAGAGAAATCGTAATCAAAAATTTTTTTTCTGGCTTTCTGAGATGCGTGGATGTGTACAGTAACAACTTCTGACTCACCATTAGGTCTAGACGCAATATAGAGAAGCTTTGATCCTTTATCTCCCTTTCCTAGATTATAAGTCTTTTCTTTTGTTGCTGAAGTAACCTGAAATCTTTTTACGTAAGAGAAACCTTTCTTAACATCCAGATACGCTGCATTAAATACCATCCTCTTATCACTTTTCTTCCATATCTGTGTCAGGACAATATTTTTGCCAACAAACACCTTATCTTGAATTTTAACAATTTTATAAGAACCATCAGCACAGAAAGTTATAATGTCATCAATATCTGAGCAATTACACACAAATTCTTCTTTCTTTATGCCATAGCCAATGAAACCTTCTTTTCTGTTAACATATAGTTTCACATTATTTGCAGCAACAGACTTCACTTTAATTGTATCAAATTTTACTATATCTGTTTTCCTTTCTCTTCCCTTCCCATATTTGTTTAATATATTGTAGTAATAGTCAATCGTATATTCGACAATATTTTTAAGGTTCTTATTTGTCTTATCTAGCTCCTCATTTAACTTTATTATAGAGTCATTAAGCTTGTCTTTATCAAATTTTGATATTCTCTTGATTTTTATTTCAGTAAGTTTTACGATATCATCTTTGACAATCTCTCTATAAAAGTCTTTCTTATATGGGTCAAGACCCTTGTCTATAGTCTCTATTACTTCGTTCCAAGTCTCACAATCTTCAATTTTCTGATATATCTTATTTTCTATAAAAATTCTTTCTAGAGTTGAAAAAAGTATTTTTTCTTTTAACTCATTTCTCTTTATTTCAAGTTCTTTCTTTAACAAACTCTTTGTTGAATCAGCTGAATACTTTAAAACTTCTTTTACTCCTAGAAATTGAGGTTTCTCTTTAACTATTACACATGCGTTAGGAGATATTGAGATCTCACAGTCAGTAAATGCATACAGTGCGTCAATTGTAATACTAGGAGACTGATTTTTATGTAAATGAACCAAAACTTCAACTTTTTCTGCGGTATTATCTAAGACTTTCCTTATCTTAATTTTACCCTTGTCATTAGCCTTTATAATAGAGTCAATGAGATTAGTTGTGGTTGTATTATAAGGGATGTCATCAATTATTAAAGTTGACTTGTCTAGTTCTCTTATTTTCGACCTCACCCGAATTTTCCCTCCTCTTTTACCATCATTATAATCTGTTATGTCTACCATTCCTCCATTTGGAAAATCTGGATATAGTTTAAATGACTTTTCTTTTAGGTAAGAAATTGATGATTTAATAAGTTCACAGAAATTATGTGGCATGATCTTAGTAGATAAACCCACAGCTATACCCTCAACACCTTGAGCAAGTAATAATGGGAATTTTACTGGTAAATTAATAGGCTCTTTCTTTCTGCCATCATATGAGAGCTTCCATTCAGTGGTTTTCTCGTTAAAAAGAGTCTCTATACCAAATTTTGATATTCTTGCCTCAATATACCTAGAAGCTGCTGCCTTGTCACCTGTCCTTACGTCTCCCCAATTCCCTTGTGTATCAATAAGCAAATCCTTCTGACCAAGATTCACAAGAGCATCCTCTATTGAAGCGTCACCATGTGGATGAAATTGCATACTACTACCTATAATATTTGCACACTTATTATACCTACCATCTTCTATATTATTCATGGAGTGAAGTATCCTCCTCTGCACAGGTTTTAATCCATCATCTATAGATGGTATAGCTCTCTCTAGTATTACATATGACGCATAATCCAAGAACCAATCCTCGTAAAGGTCTGATACTGGATTCTCGTTTGATATTGAGCCCTCTAGGTCTTTATTTATATTATCCTCACTCATTCTTTAATATCAATTAAATCCTTCTCCACTCTTAATTTTTCTATGATAAATTCTTGTCTTTGCTGTGTGTTTTTACCCATATAAAAGGATAGGAGTTCATTTATCTTAGATTTTCTGTTAAGTATAATTGGCTCAAGCCTTATATCTTCACCTATAAAATTTTTAAATTCAGATGGCGATATCTCTCCAAGTCCTTTAAATCTTGTAATCTCAGGGCTTTTACCAATTTCCTCAACAGCTTTATTCCTTTCTTCGTCATCATAACAATAGAAAGTTTTTTTCTTATTTCTTACCCTAAACAGAGGTGTCTCAAGTATATACACATGACCCATTTTCACAAGATCTGGAAAAAACTGTAAGAAATAAGTAAGAAGAAGTAGTCTTATGTGCATACCATCAACATCTGCATCCGTTGCTATAATTATCTTATTGTAACGTAAACCATCTAACCCATCCTCTATATTAAGTGCGTGTTGAAGCAAATTAAACTCTTCATTTTCATAGACTATCTTTTTGGTATGTCCAAAACAGTTAAAAGGCTTACCCCTTAGACTAAATACTGCCTGAGTCTGAACATTTCTTGACTTGGTAATTGACCCACTAGCTGAGTCTCCCTCTGTTATAAATATCATAGAGTTTCCCTTAAGCTCGTCGTCTCCCCTCTTGTCATTAAGATGAATTCTACAGTCCCTTAGCTTCTTATTATGAACTTTTGCTTTCTTTGCTCTCTCATTTGCCAATTTTTTAATACCTGCTATTTCTTTCCTCTCCCTCTCCGACTGTAGTATTCTCTTCTGAAGTGCCTTAGCTGTCTCTGGATTCTTGTGGAGATAGTTGTCTAACTCTTTCTTAACAAAGTCGTTAACAAAAGATCTAACAGTCTGTCCTTTTGGACTGATATTAAGCGAACCTAATTTTGTCTTTGTCTGGGACTCAAATACCGGTTCCTGGACTCTGACTGCAACTGCACCAGCAATACTAGCTCTTATGTCTGTCGCGTCGTAGTCTTTCTTATAAAATTCCCTTATAGCCTTCACTATACCCTCTTTAAACGCAGCTAGGTGAGTTCCTCCTTGTGTTGTGTATTGTCCATTAACAAAGGAATAGTACTCTTCACCATAATTATTTGTGTGCGTGAGAGAACACTCTATCTCTTGACCCTTAAAATGAATTATGGGGTATCTTATAGACTCTACATCAGTTTTGTTTTCTAGGAGGTCAAGGAGACCTTTCTCAGAGTGGTACTTCTTCCCATTGTAGTTAAGTGTAAGACCAGAGTTTAGGTAAGCATAATTCCATATCTGATCCTCAAGGTATTCTGGTATATAATTATAATTTTTAAATATAGAATTATCGGGTTCGAACATTATAAATGTTCCATTCCTCTGTTCAGTAGAGTGAATGTCTTTGTCTGATGTAGTTATTCCTTTTTCAAATTGTGCGTGCTTTGTCTCCCCTTCTCTGAAAGACTCTATATGAAACTTATTAGATAGAGCATTTACTGCCTTGAGACCTACTCCATTAAGACCTACTGACTTCTGGAATGCTTCAGAATCATACTTACCCCCAGTATTAATTTTTGATACACAGTCAATTACTTTTCCTAACGGAATCCCTCTACCATAATCCCTAACCTCTACCTTATGATCTTTTACCTTAATCTTAATAACTTTCCCGTGACCCATCAGGTGTTCATCAATAGAGTTATCTATAACTTCTTTAATAAGCACGTAAATACCATCATCTTTAGCTGATCCATCACCTAATTTACCAATGTACATACCTGGACGAGTACGTATATGTTCCTTCCAATCTAATGACTTTATACTATCCTCAGTATACGTATTTTTCTTATTTTCCATTAA
>Ga0208764_10002636_pt1 | contig 11216 bp, 9 predicted proteins | sample ETNtaG_18_FD_185762 | JGI IMG/M metagenome (GOLD analysis project Ga0208764, IMG submission 185762) | Marine microbial and viral communities from oxygen minimum zone, Eastern Pacific Ocean - ETNP201302SV91 (SPAdes) (version 2) | ecosystem: Environmental > Aquatic > Marine > Oceanic ... | reverse complement strand
TATAAAAAAATCATTTTTCTTAGAAAAAATATATAAAGTAATAGCATTAAACCAAGACGATATTGAAGTTGCAATCGGAATAATAATAAATCCTAATTTATTAAAAAATAAAATGCTAATAAAAATATTTAATAAAACAGAAACCAATGAAATATAAAATGGTGTCTTTGTGTTATGTCTTGCAAAAAAAAAACTTGAAAATACTTTAATTAAAGAAAATGCAGGTAGACCAAAAGAGAAATAAAACAAAGCTAGCGCTGAATTTTCAACACTTATTTCAGAAAAAGACCCATAACCAAATAATGCCGAAACAATTGGTTTGGAGGCTATAAATAAAGCCACTGTCGCAGGAACGCTTAAAAATAAACTTAGCTCTAAAGCTTTATTTTGAATTGACAAAATTTCAGATTTATTTTCTGTTTCAATTAATTTTGATAAGTGTGGTAATACTACAGTCCCTATTGCAATTCCGGCAATTGCTAAATTAATTTGATAAATTCTATCAGCATAGTATAAATATGAAACTGCGCTTGCTTGAAATGAAGCAATGATTGTTCCTATTAAAATATTAATTTGAGTTACTCCCGACGAAAAAATGCTTGGTAGTAGTTTTGAAAAAAAAATTTTTATTTTGCTGTCAATTGATATTTTAAAATAAAATTTTGGTATATAAAATTTTTTTACATAAAAATATAAATAAATAAATTGTGTTATCCCAGCAATTGTAACGGCATAAGACAAATAATAAACAAGACTATCTCCTAAAAAATTTCCATAAATTAAAACTGTTATTAAAAAAATATTTAAAATAATAGGTGCTGCAGCTGCAGCCGCAAATCTATTATGAGAATTTAAGATAGCAGAAAAAAAAGATGACAAACTTACAAAAAATAAAAATGGAAAAGTTATTCTTGTTAAATTGATTGCTACATCCATTTTGCTTTCATTGCCAGAAAACCCTGGGGCAATAAGAAATACAAACAGAGGCATAAATATTTCAATAACTAAAACAAGAAAAAGCAAAATCATAATTAACAAACTAAATACACTTGTAGCAAACTTTTCTGATTGATCTTTTCCGTTTGCTATTTCAGAAGCATAACTTGGAACAAAAGCAGCATTAAATGTTCCTTCAGAAAATAATCTTCTAAATGTATTAGGAATTCTAAATGCTACAAAAAAAGCATCGGCCATAGGTCCTGCACCAAGAAAAATTGCAATTAGAATATCTCTTATATATCCAAGAATTCTGCTGATTATTGTAAAAAAACTAAACGTCGTTGTTGACTTAAATAAATTCATAAATCATATTAGTCTTAAAATCGCTTCAATTGTATACCTTTATTACACTAAATGAAAAAAACTAAAATAGATCATTACACAGATAAAGAAGCCTTAGATTTTCACAATTCTAACAAATCAGGAAAAATAGAAATTGTTTCATCAAAACCTATGACAACAAAGAGAGACTTGGCTCTTGCATACTCACCAGGTGTAGCGGCCCCTGTAAAAGAAATAGCAAAAAATCCTGAAGCTGCATACGACTATACAACTAAAGGAAATTTAGTAGCTGTTATAAGTAACGGTTCAGCAATTCTTGGTATGGGTAATTTAGGTGCCTTGGCATCTAAGCCTGTAATGGAAGGAAAAGCAGTACTGTTTAAACGTTTTGCGGATATTAACGCTATTGATTTAGAGATTGATAGTTCAAATACAGATGAAATTATAAAAAGTATAATAAATTTTTCAAAAAGTTTTGGAGGAATTAATTTGGAAGATATTGCTGCTCCAGACTGCTTTGTTATTGAAGAAAAACTTAAAGAAGTATTAGACATTCCAGTATTTCATGACGACCAACATGGTACAGCAATAATAACTACTGCAGCACTAATTAATGCATTGGATATATCAAAAAAAGAAATAAAAAAAATTAAAGTAGTTGTAAATGGAGCCGGAGCATCTGCTATCGCTTGTACAAATTTATTAAAAAAAACAGGTGTGCCATCAAAAAACATAATTATGCTTGATAGCAAAGGTATTTTATATAGAGGCAGAGATAACCTAAATCAATGGAAGTCAGCTCATGCGGTTGAAACAAAAAAAAGAAGTTTAGATGAAGCTATTGATGGCGCAGATGTTTTTTTAGGATTGTCTTCAAAAAGTATTTTGACAAAAAAAATGGTAAAAAAAATGGCAAAAAATCCAATTATTTTTGCTTGTGCAAACCCTGATCCTGAAATTACACCTGAAGAAGTTGATGAAGTCAGAAAAGATGCAATAGTAGCAACAGGAAGATCTGATTATCCTAACCAAGTTAATAACCTCATTGGTTTCCCTTATATATTTAGAGGTGCCTTAGATGTTAGAGCAAAAACAATAAATGAAGAAATGAAAATTGCAGCAGCAAATGCAATTGCTGCACTTGCAAGAGAAGATGTTCCAGATGAAGTCGCAGCTGCAATGGGAGGAGGAGAAAGACCTAGGTATGGTAAAGAATACATAATTCCATCTACTTTTGATCCTAGATTAATAAGTGTTATTCCGGTAGCTGTTGCTAAAGCAGCAATAAAAAGCGGTGTAGCAAGAAAAAAAATAAAAGATTTTGAAATTTATAAAGAACAACTTAAACAAAGACTAGATCCTTCAGTTACAATTCTTCAAGGTATTAATAATCAAATTAAAAAAACACAAAAAAGAGTTGTTTTTGCTGATGGAGAAGATGAAAATACTTTAAAAGCTGCTATAGCATTTAAAAATGGTGGTTTAGGAGTTCCAATATTAGTTGGGAAAAAAGATAAAATAAAACAAAGACTTAAAGAAATTGGATTAAGTGAAAATTTTAATATCGAAATAAGTAATTCCACAGACAGAAAAAAGAGAGAAAAGTATTCAAATTTTTTATTTAAAAAACTTCAAAGAAAACAGGGTTTATTGGAAAGAGATTGCGATCGTATGGTAAGAAATGACAGAGTTATTTGGGGATCTTGTATGGTTTCCTGTGGTGACGCGAATGCTATGGTTACTGGAAACAGCAGAAAATATTCTTCATCTTTAGAAAAAATAACTAAAGTTGTTAATCCAAGATCAGGAGAAATAATGTTTGGTTTAAATATGATTGTTAATAAAGGAAAAACAGTGTTTATAGCTGACACAGCTGTACATGAATATCCAAGTTCATTGCAACTTTCAGAAATAGCTATTTCTGCTGCAAGAGTAGTAAGATTATTTGGATTTAATCCCAAAGTAGCTTTTTTATCTCATTCAACTTTTGGTCAACCAATGACTAGTAGAACAAAACATATAAGAGACGCTGTAGATATTTTGCAAGAAAAAAAAGTTGATTTTCAGTTTGATGGAGATATGCAGCCTGATGTAGCCTTAAGTGAACAATATAAAGAATTATATCCTTTTTCTGGAATTGTTGGAAATGCAAATATATTAATTATGCCTGGGCAGCACAGCGCAGCTATTTCATTTAAAATGATGAAAACTTTAGGAGAAGCAAAAGTTATTGGTCCATTGTTAATAGGTTTAGGCGAAGCAATTGAAATTGCACCTTTAAGATCTTCCACATCAGATATATTGAATTTAGCTTCAGTAGCAGCTTATTCAGCTGGAGTAATAGATTATGGGAAAAAAAATTAATCTTTTTGTATTCTTAAATCTTCAACTAGAAAAATACTAGCAATAACATTTTTAACGTCTAAAATTTCTTTTGCTTCGTTGATTACTTCTTTTCTTTCATTTTTAGTTAAAGCAATTCCATAAATAAAAATCTTCTTTTTATAAGTATCAATATTATAATTGCTTGCTTTAATTTTTTTATTCAAAATCAAAGCAGTTCTTAGCTGTGAAGTAATTAATAGATCTTTTGCAGATTGTTTAAAATCAAATTTTTCTTTAATTTTTACATCATTTTTAACTGATCTAACTCCAGAAGTTTCCCACGCTAATTTTGTAATTTGTAGTTTTTCCTCAGGATCATCAACTTTTCCAGTCAAAAAAATTCTTCCATCTAAAACTTTTATTTTTACTGACAGCAAATAAGATTTATCTCTAATTGCCAGTTTACTTGCTAAATTTTTTTGCATTATAGAATCATCTATTTGTGTTCCAACAGATCTTGGATCTAGAGCAATACTGACTCCAGTTCCAAATAATCCTTTAGATCCAGTGCCAACACAATTGTTAAGCAAAAATATAATTAAAACTAAATAAATAATTCTTTTATTCATTTCTTTAAATTCAAACAAAAATTATAAATTTCTTTTTTTGAAATTTCTTTATCTTTAGATATTAAATTCACTATATCTTTGATGGTTAAAGATTTAATCATTTTCTTAATATTTTTTTTATCTGATTCGCTTAATTTTTGCGAAATATTTTTCGCTTTATTTTCTGAAATTACAACTGTTAATTCTCCTTTAGGAGTTTTTGAATATATCTCTAAATCATCAACATTCGCTCTAATATATTCTTCATATATCTTTGATATTTCTCTACAAATTAAAATTTTTCTACCAGAAAAAAAATTCTTTATTTCATTGATTGTTTTATTAATTTTTTGTGGTGAAACAAAAAAAACAATAGAACAATTAATTCTGGATAAAATTTCTAAATCTTTAGCAAGATCCTTTTTTTTATGAGGAAAAAAGCCATAAAAAAAATATTTTTCATCAAATCCACTTACTGACATAGCGGCTGTTACTGCGGATGCCCCAGGAACTGAAAAAATATCAATTTTATTATTTATGCATTCATTAATAATAATTTTGCCAGGATCTGAAATACATGGTGTTCCTGCATCAGATATCAATGAGACTATTTTTTTTGAATTTAGAGTAGCAATTACCTTTTCAACATTTTTTCTTTCATTAAACTTATGATTAGGAATTAAGCTAGATTTAATTTGATATTTATCTAATAATTTTTTTGATACTCTTGTATCTTCACAAAGAATGTACTCTGATTGTAAAAGAATATCTAATGCTCTTAAAGTTATATCTCTAAGATTACCTATAGGGGTTGAAACAATATATAGTCCAAAACTATATTTTTTTTTTATGTCTGATAGTGGAATCATTAAAGTATAACTATTATAATAATAACATCAAAATGAACATATTTTTTAAAATTATTATTATTATTATTATTAGTACAATTTTTAATACAGAAAAGCTTATTGCATTAGAAAAAATAAAAATTGGTTTATTGATTCCTCTATCAGGCCAACATAAACCTACTGGGGAGCTAATATTAAAATCAGTAAGATTAGCAATTAATAAAATTGATAATCCAAACATAGAGATTTTACCTAGAGATACTATGGCAGATCCCAAAATAACCTACGAAAAAGCAAAACAGCTTGGTGAAAGTGGTGTAAAAATTATTATCGGACCAATTTTTAATCAAAATTTAATATATTTAGATGAACTAAAAAATATTATTTTTCTTTCTCTAACAAACAAAACTATAAAAAATCCAAAAAATATTATTAGCGCAGGTATAAATGCTCAATCACAACTTCGAGCAATCATTAATTTTCAAAAATTAAATAAATTAAAAGAAACAATTTTTTTATTACCAAAATCTGATTATGAAGATGAAATAAGAAAAGCAATTCCCCAATCAAATATTAAAATAAAAAAATTATATATTTATAATAATGATCCAACAAAACTTACAAAATATATTGAAAAAATTACTAAATATCCAGAAAGAAAGTTAGATCTTAAAAAAGAAATAGAAAAATTAAAAAATTCAAATATTGCTAATAAAGATAAAAAAATAGCAAAACTTGAAAAAAAAGATACTATTGGAAAAATTAATTTTGATTCTGTAATAATTGCAGATTTTGATGAAAGCTTAAAAAGTATTACAACTTCATTGCTTTACACGGATGTATCACCAAAAAAAATATACTTTATAACTTTAAATCAATGGTTCGATAATTCATTATTAAAAGAAAAAAGTACTCAGCCATTGTATTTTCCTTCGATAGATAAAAAAAATTATGAAGATTTTTCTAAAGAATATTATTCGACATATGAAGAATACCCAAATCAATTATCAATACTTTCATATGACCTTGTAGGATTAATTTATTATTTAACTTACCAAAATAATTTTATTATTGATGAAAAATTATTTATTAAAAAAAATAAATTTAAAGGAAAAATTGGTATTTTTGAAATAAAAGAAAATAAAATCAGTCATATTTTAAATTTTTATAAAGTTGAAGATAATAATTTTAAAAAAATTTTTTAATTTTTTTATATGCATTAAATCTGTGATCAATTTTAAATTTTTCTTTAGGATTCATTTCGGCAAAGGTATTTTTTTTTTTTAGAGGAACAAATATTGGGTCATATCCAAATCCATTTTTTCCTTTTTTTTTTGAAGAAATAGTACCTTCTATTTTACCAATTGAAGTAACACTTTTTCCATTTGGCCAATAAAGAGATAAAGCACAAACAAATCTAGCAATAATTTTTTTTTCCATCCAATTTTTATCTTTTTTATTTAATGCTTTAAATATTTTTTTAATTGCAATATTAAAATTACCTTTAGGATCTGCCCATCTTGAAGAAAATATTCCAGGTTTTTTATCTAAGATATCAATTTCCAATCCTGAATCGTCTGCTAAACAAACTATTTTTTTATTTTTAGAATAATACCTAGCTTTTATCAAGGAATTATCTTTAAATGACCTTCCATTTTCTCTTGGACTTCGTAATTTAAAATCTTTAGGCGAATAAATTTTTATATTTTTAGGCAATAAAGCTCTTAATTCTTCAAGTTTTCCAACATTATTAGTGCCTACAATTATTTTTAAAATTTTTTTTTTTTTCATCTAGAAATTATTAAATTCCTTACCATATAAGATATCATGGAAAAAGAACAAAACATAAATAGCGAATATAATGAAAATTCTGAAGATGATAAAAAAGAAATTAAAAGTGAAAAAATAATAGAAAATAAAACTTCCCCTGAAGATAAAATTAAGGAACTTGAAGAAAAAATAACAAGAACACTTGCAGAAATGGAAAATCAAAGAAGAAGATTTGAAAAAGAGAAAGAAGATGCATTTGAATATGGAGGTTTTTCTCTTGCCAAAGAGTCCTTAAGCCTAATAGATAATTTTGAACGTTCAAAACAATCCTTAGAAAATGATGAAAAAATAAAAGGTACTGAGGCTTTAAAAAAAACTTTAGAACACCTTGATATAATAAAAAAAGATTTAATTTCTATTTTTAAAAAAAATAACATTGAAGAAATAGTCGCTATTGATAAAAAATTAGACCCAAATTTTCATCAAACTATGATGGAAATAGAAGATGATAATAAAGAACCTGGGACAATAGTTCAGGAAATCCAAAAAGGATTCAAAATTAAAGATAGGTTGCTTCGTCCATCACTAGTTGCTGTTTCTAAAAAAACAGAGAAAAAAGACGAAAAAACAAAGGAAAAACAAAAGAATTAGTAGCTATGAGATCTTGTACATTAAAAATTAACACTTATATAAACCAGAGGAAATATTTATGAGCAAAGTAATAGGAATAGATTTGGGTACAACAAATTCATGTGTATCAGTTATGGAAGGTACGCAGGCAAAAGTATTAGAAAATGCTGAAGGAGCAAGAACAACACCTTCTGTTGTAGCATTTACAGACACAGATGAAAAATTAATTGGACAACCAGCAAAAAGACAAGCTGTAACTAACCCCGAAAATACTATCTTTGCAGTTAAAAGATTAGTCGGAAGAAATTTTGAAGATTCTAAAGTAAAAAAAGACATCGAATCATCTCCTTTTAAAATAGTTAAATCAGAAAAAGGAGATGCATGGATAGAAGCAAAAGGAGAAAAATATTCACCTTCACAAATCTCTGCTTTTATTCTACAAAAAATGAAAGAGACAGCAGAAAAATATTTAGGACAGGAAGTAACCAAAGCTGTAATTACTGTACCAGCTTATTTTAATGATGCACAAAGGCAAGCAACAAAAGACGCTGGTAAAATTGCAGGCCTGGAAGTTTTAAGAATTATTAATGAACCAACCGCTGCTTCATTAGCTTATGGTTTAGATAAAAAAGTAAATAAAAAAATTGCAGTTTATGATCTAGGCGGTGGAACTTTTGATGTTTCAATTTTAGAATTAGGAGATGGTGTATTTGAAGTAAAATCAACTAATGGAGATACATTTTTAGGTGGTGAAGATTTTGACAATACAATTGTAAATTATTTATTAAATGAATTTAAGAAAGAAAATGGTATTGATTTAAAATCAGATAAACTAGCTTTACAAAGATTAAAAGAAGCTGCGGAAAAAGCTAAAATTGAATTATCTTCAGCAAACCAAACCGAAATAAATTTACCATTTATAACCGCTGACAAAACTGGACCAAAACATATAAACTTAAAGATGACTAGAGCTAAACTAGAAGCTTTAGTAGAAGATTTAATTTTAAGAACAATTCCACCTTGTAAAACAGCTTTAAAAGATGCCGGGTTGTCCGCGAGTGATATTAATGAAATAATTCTAGTTGGTGGTATGACTAGAATGCCCAAGGTGATTGAACAAGTTAAAAACTTTTTTGGAAAAGAACCTAATAAAAGTGTTAATCCCGATGAAGTTGTTGCTATGGGTGCTGCCATACAAGCAGGAGTACTGCAGGGAGATGTAAAAGATGTTTTGCTTCTTGATGTAACTCCTTTGTCATTAGGAATTGAAACTTTAGGTGGTGTTTCAACAAAATTAATAGATAAAAATACTACAATTCCAACTAAAAAAAGCCAGGTTTTTTCTACAGCCGAAGATAATCAGCCAGCTGTTTCAATTAGAGTTCTTCAAGGTGAAAGAGAAATGGCGTCTGATAATAAATTACTAGGTAACTTTGAGCTTGTGGGCATAGCACCAGCTCCAAGAGGAGTTCCTCAAATCGAGGTAACATTTGATATTGATGCAAATGGTATAGTTAATGTTTCAGCAAAAGATAAAGGGACTGGAAAAGAACAAAAAATCCAAATTCAAGCATCTGGAGGTTTAAGTGAAGAAGAAATTAATAAAATGGTGAAAGATGCAGAATCAAATAAAGAAGCTGACAAGAAAAAAAGAGAATCAGTTGATGCTAGAAATCAAGCAGATACTCTTTTACATAGTACTGAAAAAAATCTTAAAGAACATGGAGCTAAAGTTTCAGAAGCTGATAAAAAAGCAATAGAAACTTCAGCTTCAAACTTAAGAAATGCTCTTAAAGGAACGGACATTGAGGAAATAAAGAAAAAAACTCAAGATTTAGTTCAATCTTCTATGAAATTAGGTGAGGCAGTTTATAAATCACAACAAACTGCAAAACCTGATGCTAAAGGTAATGATAAAAAAGAAGAAGGAAAAAAAGACGATAATGTTGTTGATGCGGACTTTGAAGAAGTAAAAGACGAAAATAATAAAGAAAAAAGCGCCTAAGACTAACAACCATTTGTCTATAAATTACTTATGGCAAAAAGAGATTATTATGATGTCTTGGGTGTTAATAAGAATTCAACGCCAGAACAAATAAAAGTAGCTTATAGAAAATTAGCAGTTAAACACCATCCAGACAAAAATAAGGGAAATAAAGCTTCAGAAGAAAAATTTAAAGAAGCAAGTGAAGCTTATCACGTTCTTTCTGATAATGAGAGAAAACAAAATTACGATAATTTTGGACATGCAGCATTTGAAAATGGTGCAGGTGGAAGAGGGGGATTTGGAAATTTTGATTTTTCAAATTCTTTTTCTGATATTTTTGAAGATTTCTTTAGTGACTTTGGTAGTGGAAGAGGAAGAAGAGGTAGAAAGACAAATTTTAGAGGTTCTGATTTAAGGTACGATTTATCCATTACATTAGAAGAAGCATATAGTGGTAAGAAACAGGACATAAAATTTTCTACATCAGAAAAATGTAATACTTGCAGTGGAAGTGGATCTAAACCAGGTCATGATGCTGGCTCATGTTCAATGTGTGGCGGACATGGACAAGTAAGGTCAAACCAAGGATTCTTTACTGTTCAACAAACTTGTCCACAATGTTCGGGTACTGGAGAAGAAATAACCAATCCATGTAATGATTGTGGAGGGCAAGGCAAAAAACAAGCTTCGAAAAGATTATCAGTAACAATTCCAAAAGGTGTTGATGATGGTACCAGAATTAGATTAGCTGGCAAGGGAGAAGCTGGCACAAAAGGCGCAGGAAGTGGAGACCTTTATTTATTCATAAATGTTTATTCACATGATTTATTTAAAAGATCAGACGAAAACTTGTTTTTTGAATGTCCAATTTCTATTGCAGATGCAGCATTGGGAGCATCTATTGAAATCCCCACAATTGATGGTGGAAAAGCAAAAATAAAAATACCTTCAGGAACACAAAGTGGAAAACAATTTAGGTTAAAAGGTAAAGGAATGCCTTATATGAGGGGAAGTGGAAATGGTGATCTTTATGTACAGGTTAATACTGAGGTTCCAGTTTCATTAAATAGAGAACAAAAAGAATTGCTTGAAAAATTTAGAGAAATAGAGAATGAAAAATCAAATCCAAGCATTAAAAAATTCTTTCAAAAAGCTAAAAGTTTTTGGAAAAATTAAAAATGGAACTAGAAAAAATTGTTCCAGCAATATCTTTAATTGCTGTTTTGATATTAGTTCTTCCAGCATTTCTTAGATCTAATTCAAAATTAAAGCAGTTTTTAACAAATTTATCCATTTGGGCTATAATTGTTTTAGCTGTTATGGTAGTTTCATATCTTATCTTTAAATGAAAAAAATTAATTTAGCTATCACTGGATGTATGGGTAGAATGGGTCAACAGATTATTAAATCTGCTAGATCCGATAAAAATTTTAAGATAGTAGCTCTTACAGAAAATAGAATTATTAATAAAAAAATTGGTGGAATTAAACCTAGCTTAAATACAGAACAAGCCTTTAAAAAAGCTAATTTAATAATAGATTTCACAGTTCCTAAATGCACATTTGAAGTTTTAAAAATTGCAGCAAAACTTAAAAAAAGAGTAGTTATTGGAACAACTGGATTTTCTAAAAAAGAAGAAAACTTAATTAAAAAATATGCGAGAAAAATACCAATACTTAGAGCTGGTAATATGAGTTTAGGAATAAACTTATTAATGTATTTAACTGAAATTGCATCCAAATCTCTTGGAAACAACTTCTTAAGCAA
>Ga0208764_10002635_pt1 | contig 11224 bp, 8 predicted proteins | sample ETNtaG_18_FD_185762 | JGI IMG/M metagenome (GOLD analysis project Ga0208764, IMG submission 185762) | Marine microbial and viral communities from oxygen minimum zone, Eastern Pacific Ocean - ETNP201302SV91 (SPAdes) (version 2) | ecosystem: Environmental > Aquatic > Marine > Oceanic ... | reverse complement strand
GAGCAGGTGAAGTCGGAAGAGAATCAGGTGGACCTGTTGGTGAACAGCGCGTTTGCCGGACTGATTGCCATGACCCCTCACTTTGGCAAGCCTTTCTGGGAAAGGCCCCTCTCTGTGTTTGATGCTTCGCACAACATCGGCCTCCGCAGTGCCCATGTTATGAGCTCTCTTGTCGCTCCACTGATGGTCAAGAACAAAGCTGGGCTGATGGTGCAGGTTTCGAGCTTTGGGGGAGTTAGATACGTATTCGACGTTGGGTATGGTGTTGGAAAGGCCGGACTTGACCGTCTTACGACTGACATGGCGGCAGAGCTTAAACCGTACAATGTGTATGCTGTGACATTGTATCCTGGAGCCGGTGTCACAGAGGTTACAGCTTTTCCTGGCGGTGAGACCCCTGTGTTTACAGGGCGGGCCGTCGCGGCGCTCCTAAACAAAGCCACAAACGAGGATCAGATTCGAATGAGTGGGAAGGTCGTCCAGACAGCAGAACTCGCTGTCGACTATGGGTTCACAGATGTGAACGGTGGGATGCCCGAAGGCGACTTTTCGGGCGTAGAGGCTTCTAAAATTCAGCGAGAAATGATGTCCAAGCCTTTGATCCAGTACGACTTGGAAGCAGAACTGCCGGACCCATCAGAGACAAACAACTCCGGTATCGCTGGGTTGTTTGCAGGAGCTCAAAAATACAGCGAGAAATGATTAGAGCTGGGGGCCAGTTGTTTTTTGGAATCACCCCTCCGGCTCCCAGCCAGCCTTGACCAGTCCTTCGATGATGTGATCCGCCAGTGCAGAGTTGGGTACGAAGATGCGACGGTAGTCGTCACGGACCTTGAGATCGGGACGTAGAGTAAGGTAGCGATCTAGTGCCGCCTTGGCCTCCGGATCACGTTCCAAGTGACCCAGCACTGCTGCACGAAAGCCCAAGTGATGTCCTACGTCTGGATGTCGAATCAACGCCTTGTCAATCGCTACCAGCGCCTCTTCATACCTCCCCTGCCCAAGGCAGGCAAAGTAAAGAACCCCATGAAAGTGCATCAAATCTGGGTCAGCCGGGCTGAGTTCAAATGCCTTGAGGATGGAGCTTTCACCTTGTTGATACTCTCCGGAATGGACTTCAGCCAACCCCAGCCAAAAATGACTCATAGCGAAACTGGGATTGAACTGCACCGCACGCTGTGCATGATCCAATGCTGTGGGATGGACTCCCTGAAAGAAGTAGGCCGTAGCAATGCTCAACAAAGCCAGAGGGTTCTCTGGATTTAATGCTTCTGCCTTTCGGCCGTGAAATAGCATCTCATCCAGCGTCTTTTTAGGGTCTTTTGAGATGCGTTGTACTAAATGGGAAGCACCAAAAATGGCAAGATAGGCATATGCATCTGAGAGGGTTGGATCCAACTCTATAGCATTTTCAAAGTGGTGGCGTGCCTGTGCGAGTCCGGGGTCTTCGTAGTCGGTGCGCTGGCGTTCGTAATAACATCGCAGCCCTTGCAGGTACTCCTCCCACGCGCTGAGATTTTCTGGGCGCTTGCGGGTTAGCCGTTTCTGCTCGTGCCCCGTCACCGAAGGGGCCACCCTGCGTGCAATCGCCTCGGAGACCTCATCTTGCACATCAAAGATGTCCTCCAGAGTCCGATCCCACTTCTCTGACCAGAGGTGATGATCTTCATCGGTGTCAATGAGCTGCGCAGTGATTCGCACACGGTTGCCACCCTTGCGTACACTGCCCTCCACGATGTAGCGGGCGCCTAAATCCTGAGCGACCTGTTTGAGATTATGCGACTGACCCCGGTAGGTGAAGCTGGAGTTACGCGAGATCACCGGAAAAGTACGCCAGAGTGAGAGGTTGGTGATGATATCCTCGGAGATACCGTCCGCGAAGTACTCCTGCTCAGGATCGCCGCCCATGTTCGTGAAGGGCAGCACGGCAATAGCGGGAACCGTGGCCTTGGTGGCGACAGGGGCTAGCGTGGCTTGCGGAGTCGACTCTGCGGACGCTGATACTGCGAAGGCTTCAAGTACCTTTGAGGAACTGCCGATCTCGACCATGAAGGTGTGAATCGGCTCCTCGATGTTCTTCATCTCCTGAGGTCCCGTACTCACAAACCCAAGGTCAAGCTTGCGGCGAACCTCGTCGTGAAACTTCCCTGAAACGCAGATGCCTCCCGGCTCGGCGAGAGGCTCCAGTCGTGCTGCGACGTTCACCCCGTCACCATAGAGGTTGTCGTCCTCCACGATCACGTCCCCAAGATTCAACCCTACGCGGAACTGCATCTGGTCCTCCTGGGCTACCTCATTGTTGCGGTCTCGTAGGTTTCTCTGAAACTCTACCGCCGCCACGATTGCATCCACGGGGCTTGCGAACTCCGCGATCACGGAGTCTCCGGCACTGCCGAAGACACGTCCGTGGTAGGTCACGATGGACTCGTCGGTGATAGCACGGCAGGCCTTGAGGTTTTGCAGTGTTCGATCCTCATTCTCGCCCATTTTCTTGCTGAAGCCGACGATATCGGCGGCAAGAATCGCCGCTAGTTTTCGTCTGGGGGTAGTTTTTTTCATATTTATCAGACAAGTTGGTATTTTTGTCTCATTTCAAATTACACACAGAACGATTTTCGGCTATCCCTAAATGCATGGAGAAGCATCAAATTCAAATTCCAGTAAGCATATTGATACTTAATAGTACTCCTGCTTTTTACGAAGAGATATGCCTTGTGTGCAATGTAAACGCACTCAAGTCTGAATTATTGCTCCCTACCTTATCAACTATCAAATTAAGAAGCTTATTTTTTACCATGACCATACATGGGGAAATTCATCTTTCCTGTCTTGAATTCCACTTAATAAACCAACGACATCTTCTGCATTCATACGGCCTACTCCTCCATCACTGTATGTGCAAGAAATCACTTTTTTTAAGTTGCAATCAATTACAAATTCTGCGGGTTGCATATAATCTTTGCTTTCTCCCATAATATAGTATTTGTCTTTCCCCTCTGCATGATAGTACCAGTATGCGCCAAGGGTCTCGGCAATTTCAGGGGTAACCCCATAACAAAATGTAAATGGCATTGCTTTTCCACGATTTGGAAAGCATTTGCCTTCTGCCGCAAGTTTTGTGTCCTCGAGACTGTCCACGTTTGCGGTAACAATAGAAGCTCCTAATCGCTCAAAAAGAACACTATGTCTTCTGTACCCTTCTAACTGAAGGGTGCATTTGGGTCACCACGCGCCTCTATAAAAAAGCAAGATACAAAACTTTGTATTGATATCATCAGGAATGGTGATTGTTTTGTTCTCAATATCTGTCAATGAGATTTTTGGGAAATCTGATCCAATTCTTAGCATCTGCGTATCCATGTTCAGTCCTTTCCAAAAAGGGTTTAGTGATGGGATTCGGTCACGCGACCAAATCCTTCAGGGTTTGTTTTGCACTGACGTCCTAAAAGTGCAACTTGTCGATTTTCTCCGCTAGGGTAATTTCGGGATAGGTTTCTGCATATTTCTTGAGTTCAACCTCCTTCTCTTTAGATTGGTTCAATGCTTCAAGACTGGCGATTTTGGCGGCCCAAGCGATGGGCTGCTTCTTGCCAACCTTCTTGTCATAATCAAGGCAGAGCCAACTTATTCCTGACCTTTAGTTGGTTTTACTCAGGCAAGGTATCTCCAGAACCGCCCATTTCCTCGGGCATATCCTTCATTTTGGGCAATCCGTCCCTGACATGCAGCACACTCTCTTGATAATTGACATGGACTCCTGGTTGAAAAGGGAGTTGGGGGAGAACGGCTGCATAGACATCTATCAGGCCCATTTCTGGGTGTTCGGTGAAGATGTGTCCCCCACAGTTTTTGCACCATTTCCGCGAACTTTGTGGTGTTTTATTGTAAGTTCCAATGTTGTCAGCCCCCTGAGTGATCTTTACGGCTTCTGGACTCCACAGGGTGAAAGCATTGACGGGGCCAGCCGACCAGTGACGGCAGGATTCACAATGACAATAACCCATACCAGCAGGCTCACCGGAAACAGTGAACTCAACAGCCCCGCAAAAACAGGATCCCTTGTATAAATCTTCTTTGCTCATAATGTATCTCCTTGATGATTGATTTGGACACCAAGCCAAGAGATGACCTTTGGCTTGGGTTCAATTCTTCTGGTTCACTTGTGTTTAGCCAGCAGCCTTGATGTTCTGGCTGACTCGAAAAAGATTCGTCGGGTAGAGAATACTTGAATAATTTCAGATTATCAATACTTTTTCATCGTTCCGGATGTCATTCATCAGTTTCCCAACCCGCCTTGACCAGCCCTTCAATGATGGGATCCGCCAGTGCAGAGTTGGGTACAAATATGCGGCGGTAGTCGTCACGGGTTTTGAGGTTGGGACGCAGGGCGAGGTAGCGGTCCAATGCCGTCTTGGCCTCCGGACCACGTTCCAAGTGTCCCAGCACCGCCGCCCGAAACCCGAGCATCAGCCCTGCTTTATGCTGACGCAATGCCTTGTCAATCGCCACCAGCGCCTCGTCATACCTCCCCTGTCCTAACAAAGCAAAGTAATGTGTCGCATTAAAGTGGTTCATATTCGGGTCAGCCGGACTAAGTTCAATCCCCTTGAGGATGGACTCTTCCCCTTGTTGAAAATCCCCGGAGTGTAGTTGGGCTAACGACAACCAAAAGAAACTGAACGCATAGCTGGGGTTGAACTTAACCGCCCGCTGGGCATAGTCCAGTGCGGTGGGATGGTCTCCGCGAAAGAAGTAGGCCGCAGCAATGCTCATCAAAGCCAGCGGGTTTTCCTGGTTCAGGCTCTCAGCCTTGCGGCCATGTGCCATGATTTCGTCGAGCGTTTGTTCTGGATCTTTCGTTATTCGTTGAACCAGTTCCCACATGCTGCATAACCCAAGGTAGGCATGGGCGTCCGAATGGGAGGGTTCCATTCCAACCGCCCGCTCAAAGTGTTGACGAGCCTGCGAAAGTCCAGGGTCTTCGTGGTCTGTGTGCTGTCGTTCGTGGAAGCTTCGTAACCCTTGCAGGTACTCCTCCCACGCGCTTAGGTTTTCAGGACGTTTGCGAACGAGACGGTTCTGCTCGTGTCCCGTCACGGATGGGGCAACCCTCCGGGCAATAGCCTCGGAGACCTCGTCCTGCACGTCAAAGATGTCCTCCAGCGTTCGGTCCCACTTCTCTGACCAGAGGTGGTGGTCCTCTTCAGCGTCAATCAACTGCGCGGTTATGCGCACACGGTTGCCGCCCTTTCGCACGCTGCCCTCGACGATATAACGTGCGCCTAGTTCCTGTGTGACCTGCTTGAGGTTGTGCGACTGTCCCCGGAAGGTGAAGCTGGAGTTGCGCGAGATGACCGGGAAGGTGCGCCAAAGCGAAAGGTTTGTGATGATGTCCTCGGTGATGCCGTCCGCGAAGTACTCCTGCTCAGGATCGCCCCCCATGTTCGTGAAGGGCAGCACTGCGATTGCGGGAATTTTGACATCTGTGGTGGGGGGTGATTCCGTAATAGATGTGGCTTGTGGAGTCGGTGAAGATTCCATCACTGTGGGCACAGCTAAGGCCTCCAGCATTTTAGAAGAGCTGCCGATTTCGACCATGAAGGTGTGAACAGGCTCCTCGATGTTTTTCATCTCCTGCGGTCCGGAACTTACAAAACCCAGGTCAAGCTTACGGCGCACCTCTTCGTGAAACTTACCGGAAACACAGATGCCACCCGGCTCTGCCAGGGGTTCCAGCCGTGCCGCGACGTTCACCCCGTCGCCGTAGAGATTGTCCCCCTCCACGATCACGTCGCCGATGTTGAGGCCGACGCGGAAATGCATCTGGTTCTCCGGGTCAACCTCGTTGTTGCGGTCACGCAGATTTTTCTGGAACTCTACAGCCGCCACGACCGCGTCAACCGGACTGGCAAATTCCGCGATCACGGAATCCCCAGCACTCCCGAATACCCGCCCGTGATAGGATTTAATGGATGCGTCCGTGAGGGCACGGCATGCCTTGAGGTTACGTAGTGTGCGATCCTCATTCTCGCCCATTTTCTTACTGAAACCTACTACATCTGCGGCGAGGATGGCAACGAGTTTTCTTCTTGGCGTCGACTCGCTCATGTACCTCCAAACTTAAAAGAGAAGAATTATGAAATTACAACACTTTCAGCGGCGAGTATACGACGGTTTGATCGAGCTTAGCAACAAAAAAATCAGAGCCAAGTTTGGCAACGATTAATTTGCTCAAGGAAAAGTCACCTCAAAGAGATTTTGACATTAGCCTGTTATTGGCACACTTCAGTTGATAGAGGACAAATGATATAGCCCTTTAAGCTGTTATCCCCACAATTCAGCAGATGGTGGAAAAACGATACTACCGTCATATTTAAGCGGAAAAGGCCTGTCATCGTAAAGATATAAGGGAGCATCCAAATCAATTATTTTTGCGCGTTGAGCAATTAAAAACGCCGGCGCGATCCCCAATGAGGTTGCAGACATACAGCCGATCATTGTGCGGAAACCTTTGTCTTCGGCTTCTGCCTGTAAGCGCAATGCTTCGGTGAGACCTCCAGTTTTATCCAGTTTAATATTGACGAATTCATAAAGCCCGACTAAGCGCTCAAGGTCAGCAGTATCGTGACATGACTCGTCGGCGCAGACAGGAATTGGATGATCCAGTGTTTTCAAAACACTGTCATTATCTGCAGGAAAAGGCTGTTCTATCATTTCTACCCCGAGCTGTTTAAATTCCGGAACATAACGTTGATAATGTTCCGGAGTCCAAGCCTCATTTGCATCAATAACCAGGCGTGATTCTGGAGCATTTTTCCGTATTTCAATTAAACGTTCCAAGTCACCGTCACCAGTGAGTTTGATTTTTAAAATTGGTCTATTAGCATTTTTCAGCGCTATATCACCCATTATTTCCGGAGTATCTACGCCAAGCGAGTAAACAGTTGTTACATTTCCAGGAACAGAGCCAGTTTCTGCGCCCAGATGCTGTGAAATTTCAGGCAGTTCCCAGACCCTTTTTCCCGCGAGTTTTGCTTCCAGATCCCAGAGAGCGCAATCCACCGCATTTCTGGCAGCACCTTTTGGCATTTCCTGCTGCAGTTCTGTGCGTGATATGCCGTTTTCAATTCTGTTGCTAAAATCCTCAATCAGGCTTTCAGTTTGTGAGATGGACTCATTGTAGTGCTCTGTTGGAGTAGCTTCACCCCATGCTTTAAAACCGTTTTGTTCCAGTTCGACCACAACCACATCGAAATTATCTTCAATTCCTCTTGAAATCGCAAAAGGCTCTTCACTCCAGTTTTCGGAATGGACATTCAGTTTTCTTTCAGTCATAAATTTTATTTAGTAATTTGAAGATTGAACTTAATAAATTTTCTCTGAATCTTCGGGGGGACGTGCCCGCCAGCGTCTGTGCATCCAAAAATATTGTTCCGGATATTGCCTGATAACTTTTTCCAACTCAGCAGTAATATTCTGGCTGATATGATGAGTATCTTTTTCCTGTTCACCACTAAGTTCAAAAGAGATACGCTGAAAAGTAATCTCAAATTTATCGCTAACATAAGGACAGGTTACGAGTATAACCGGACTTTTACGCAGCAAATGAAACGCTGCTGTGCCTTTGCTGGAGGAAGCAAGTTTAGCAAAAAAATTAACATAAAGATCAGATTTATGATCATTTTGATCAATCAGCATGGCGATGATCTTGTTAGCAGCAAGTGCTCTACCCATTTGCAAAGTCGCTTTTTTACCTTTATCAATTGTTTCAACTCCAAAATTGGCACGTGCGTTATTTTGAAGTTCGTTTGTGAGCGGGTTAGTCTGCTGGCCAACGTACATGCTTACAGGATATCCAAGTTCTGCCAGAGCAGAAGGAATCATCTCCCAATTGCCAAAGTGCCCACTGACAAGAAGTACACCCTTATTTTCTGTTAAAGCCTCATCCAAAATTTGCAAATTTTTAAAGTGCGTCACTTTTGAGGTGTGACCCTGCCAGGCATCCATGTGCAAAACGTCCATGCAAAAACGTGAGAACCAGCGGTAGTTTGCACGTGCGATTTTCCCACGTTCTTTTGCTGATAATTCCGGAAATGCGAGTTCCAGATTGATTGAGACTATTTTCCTGCAAATGCGTAAAACGTGATAGAGCAGGAGATCCAGCAGGTATGCTCCTCGTCGAAGTCTTTTTGCCGATGCGCCTTCACCCCAACGTTTTAAGCTGTTGAAAAGAGCAAATTCAAGCCGGTGCCGAAATTTGTGTTTTTCTAGTCTGAGTTTGCTGGTGGAGGTTTCAGGCATATTTATAAGACTGTTTCGTGAATCATTAGCAAAACGATAGCAGATTTACTCCAACTTGAAAGCCAGAATACTAATTCAGGTTGCATAAAGTAAGCTCTTTAAACTTACACTGCTGACAGTCTGGCCTCGATTTATTGACGTGGATGTGTCATTTTATAAGCAGGAGATTAATATCATCTCATACAGAACATTCATTAATTATTAAAGCCGGCACATTAACCCATTTCATTCTGCATTCCAGACTGTGAAAAGTTGTGCAAACGGCAAGAGTGTTTAGATTTAGAGCCTTTTCGGTGAGAGCTGATTTTTTTATCATAATTTGAAGAATTTTAGATGAACAAAAGACCACCTGATCCAAAATTTATCCGTAACTTTTCCATCATCGCACATATAGATCATGGAAAATCAACTTTAGCGGATTGTCTGATGAAAGAGACAGGCGCTGTTACTGACCGTGAAGCACAGGAGCAACTGCTGGATAATATGGATATTGAGCGTGAACGTGGTATTACAGTAAAATCACAGACGGTACGTTTGAATTATCAGGCAGGAGACGGAAATGAATATGTCATGAACTTGATTGACACTCCCGGACATGTTGATTTTACTTATGAAGTCTCGAGGTCACTGGCGGCCTGTGAAGGTGCTTTGCTGGTGGTAGACGCAGCACAGGGAGTGGAGGCGCAGACGCTGGCCAATGTTTATCTGGCACTTGAGAATGATTTGGAAATATTGCCTGTGCTGAATAAAATTGACCTGCCTACCGCAGAGCCGGAAAGAGTTTGTCAGGAAGTTGAGGACCTCGTTGGTTTGGATACCAGCATTGCGGCGAAGGTCAGTGCGAAACAAGGAATTGGAATTCAGGATGTGCTGGAGCAGGTGGTGGACTTTGTACCTCCGCCAGCAGGTGACAGCAATGCACCTTTGCGGGCCTTGATTTTTGACTCATGGTTTGATTCCTATCTTGGCATTGTAATCATGATCCGTGTTGTGGACGGGACAGTAAAAGTTGGAGATAAAGTACTTTTTATCTCAACAGCAAAAGAATATGAGGTAGTTCAGCTTGGTGTTTACACGCCTTTTCGTGAGGAACGCTCTGAACTTGGAATTGGTGAAGTCGGATATTTATGTGCTTCAATTAAGACTATTGGTCACACAAGAATAGGAGATACAATCACCAGTGTTGACAATCCATGCAAAGATGTTCTGCCTGGATATGCAGAAGCAAAGCCGATGGTTTTCAGCGGAATTTTTCCGGTGGAGGGAGAACAATATGAAGAACTTAAAGAAGCATTACGTAAACTTGCTCTTAATGACGCTTCGCTGAGTTATGAGCTCGAAACTTCAGTGGCGCTTGGTTTTGGTTTCCGTTGCGGATTTCTCGGACTATTGCATATGGAAATTACCCAGGAAAGGCTGGAGCGGGAATTTAATTTACAGCTGATTACCACTGCTCCAAGTGTGGTGTATCAGGTGCATCTCAAAAAAGGTGGAGTCGTCCGGATTGATAATCCGTCTCAACTGCCTTCTCCGATGGAGATAGATTTTATAGAGGAACCGTATATTAGCGGTCGTGTGCTGACTCCACAGGAATACGTCGGTGGAATTATGAAACTAGCGCAGGAGCGTCGAGGCGTCCAGACCAATATGGAATATCCTTCGCAAAATCGTGTGATGCTCGAATATGAACTTCCTTTGAATGAAATTGTGCTGGATTTTTACGACCAGCTGAAATCAGTTTCACGTGGCTATGCATCGTTTGACTATGAGTTGATTGATTACCGCAGGGGAAGACTGGTAAAGTTGGATATTATGCTTAATGGTGAAATGGTGGACGCATTATCGTTGATTGTTCCTAGTGATCAGGCACCTTTCCGTGGACGTGAACTGGCCAAAAAAATCAAAGAGTTTATTCCAAAACAGATGTATGAAGTGGCAATCCAGGCTGCGATCGGCGCAAAAATCATTGCCCGTGAAACTCAAGGCGCGATGCGTAAAGATGTTACTGCTAAATGTTATGGAGGTGACATAACCCGTAAACGCAAACTGCTGGAAAAACAAAAGGCCGGTAAAAAAAGGATGAAACGGGTAGGTTCTGTCGAAGTTCCCCAGGAAGCATTTATGGCGGTTTTGAAAATTGAACGCTAATTACAGATTCATCATCATAATTATTTAAATTCAAGAGAAAATGAGTCAGATACGCCTCAGTACTAATATTTTTACGCCCAATGACAGCTTGTCTGTAGTTACAGGCAAGCTTGCAAATTCCGCAGATGAAATCCGTAATAAATTATTGCATTTAAACCAGACTGTTTATGTTGTGCAAGCAGAAGCAGCTGCAGGTGTGTGTCTTGCTGAAGATCTGACTGATGCAAATTCCGGAACTAAGCTGCCGCTTTTAGCACACGCACAGCCTATGCAGGTCGGACAGTTTGGAGATCCGGAATTCATGCGGATTTACGGGCTTAATATGGCGTATATGACGGGCGCAATGGCCAATGGAATTGCTTCGGAGGAACTGGTTATCGCTGCCGGAAAAGCAGGTTTACTCGGCTCATTTGGTGCCGCCGGTCTGGTACCGTCACGTATCGAAGAAGCAATTAACAAAATACAGCAGGCTTTGCCGAACGGGCCGTATGCTTTCAATCTCATCCACAGTCCCAGCGAAGACGCAATTGAACGCGGGGCAGTAGATATGTTTTTGAAGCATGGGGTTACAACAGTTGAGGCTTCGGCTTTTCTAGGTCTGACACCAAATATTGTACGTTACCGCGCTGCTGGTTTACGCCGAAATGAGCAAAATCAGCTAGTTATTACTAACAGGGTCATTGCTAAAATATCACGTACCGAAGTTGCTTCAAAATTTATGGCTCCGGCGCCGGATGCAATTCTCCGGAAATTAGTTGAAGAGGGCAGCATTACA
>Ga0208764_10002634_pt1 | contig 11227 bp, 9 predicted proteins | sample ETNtaG_18_FD_185762 | JGI IMG/M metagenome (GOLD analysis project Ga0208764, IMG submission 185762) | Marine microbial and viral communities from oxygen minimum zone, Eastern Pacific Ocean - ETNP201302SV91 (SPAdes) (version 2) | ecosystem: Environmental > Aquatic > Marine > Oceanic ... | reverse complement strand
CCAAGAGGGGTATAAGTTTTTAGTTATATCCGGGGTATTAACCTTGATTCTCTGGTCAATTTCTGATTTTTTTGGATTCATTTTCACATTAATTACCATATGGGTCTATTACTTTTTTAGAGATCCTGAAAGATCAATCATAGAGGACGAAAATTATTTGGTTAGCCCAGCAGATGGCAGGATTTCTGCTATTCAAGAAATTAATGGACCAGTTGAGCTTGGTTTAGATAACAAAAAATTTACGAGAGTAAGTATTTTTATGAACGTGTTTGATTGTCACGTAAATAGAGCTCCTTCTAATGGAGAGATACAAGACATTTTCTATAAACCTGGAAAATTTTTAAATGCCTCTCTTGATAAAGCAAGCGAAGAAAATGAAAGAAATTATTTTAAAATCAAGGACAACAAAACAGATAACCCCATCGTTGTTGTTCAGATAGCGGGATTGATTGCAAGACGAATTGTTACTCAGGTAGAAAAAGCACAGACAGTTAGCCAAGGACAAAGACTTGGCATGATTAGATTTGGAAGCAGAGTTGATATATACTTCAGCCAAAGAAAAACCATGGTTAAAGTTGGGCAGAATGTTATAGCCGGAGAAAGTTTAATAGCGAGCTCTTAGATGGAAGAAAAAAATAAATTCAAAGTCGTTTCAGTAAATAAAACCAGGTATATTTTACCAAGCGTGTTAACCTTGATTGGAGTTTGTTTAGGAATCAGCTCAATCAAGTTTGCAATGGATGGTAATTTTGCATTTGCGGTTTTATTTTTAGTGGTTGCTGCAATATTAGACGGATTAGACGGAAGAGTAGCTAGATTAATTAAAGGAACCTCAGACTTTGGAAAAGAATTAGATTCACTAACAGATTTTGTGAGTTTTGGAATAGCGCCTGCGTTTATAGTTTATTTTTGGGAATTAAATAAACTTGGGAAAATTGGATGGTTAATAGTTTTATTTTTTTCTGTGTGCTGTGTATTAAGGCTTGCAAGATTTAATTTAACTAAATTTGAAAAAAATGATGAATGGAAAAACAATTTTTTCCAGGGCATACCGTCACCTGCTGGGGGATGTTTAATTCTTTCCCCTTTAATGTTTGAGCTATCAAATTTTGCAAATTTGTTTGACCTAAGAGTTATTACGCCATACTTTATGGTTTTAGTATCAATCTTGCTGATCAGTAAAGTTCCAACTTTTTCATTTAAGAAAATTGCTATTCGTAGAAATATGACAATCTTTCTTTTGTTAGGCGTAGGTTTGTTTTTTGTTTCGATTATTCAATTTACTTTTGAAACTTTAACGGTTTGTTCTTTGGGTTATTTGCTTTTAGTTCCTGTGGGTATTTATAATTATAGACTTAAATTAAAAACCGCAAGTCAAACTGAGATAGAGGACGAACAACAAGATATACTGTAGTTTTGTTAAATGGACAACAAAAGTTATCAGGATCATTTTTTTAAAAAAGCAAAAACAGCGGGCTATAGGTCACGATCAGCTTTTAAACTGATCGAACTAAACAATAAATTTAAATTTTTAAAAAATGGTATTAATATTTTAGACGTAGGTTCTTTCCCAGGAAGTTGGTGCCAAGTTATTAAAAAAAAAACAAAAGAAGGAAAAATTCTGGGGATTGACAAGAAAGAAACAGAAGAAATCAAAGGAGTAAAATTTCTTACTGGTGATTTTTTAAATGAAAAATCAAAGCTAGATATAATTAATTATTTTAAATCAAATATTGATGTGATTTTGTCAGATATGGCTTCTAATACTACTGGAAACAAGAGTTTGGATTGTATTAGAACCAATCAATTATGTTTGGATATATTGGAGTTTTCAAAAGAAAGATTAAGTAAGAAGGGAGTTGTTGTATCAAAACTTTTTATGGGAGAAGAGTTTGAAGAAATTAAAACTAAAGCAAAAAAAAACTTTAAAAAAATTCATTTTTTTAAGCCAGATTCAAGTAGAGATGAATCGAGAGAAACATATATACATTGTTCAGAATTAAGTACATAATAGAAAAATTATAGTTTATGAATAAAATAAAATTTTATCTCTTTATTTCTTTGTTTTTATTTTCTTTCGAAAATAACGGAATTACCAAAGACACTTATTTAACCGAAGGAAAGAGACTTTTTGATGAAAAGAAATTCTTAGAATCCAAATTTAAATTTGAACAAGATATTGTTTTCAATCCAAAGAGCGAAGAGTCTTATTTATATCTGGCCAAGATTTTCAAAGAAGAATCTGAAGATGATTTACAAGAGCAAAATCTTAATACAGTTATACTTTTAAACCCAGAAAATGAGGAGGCAGTCTATCTTTTGGCTTTATTAAAAATAAAAAAGTCTGACTATAATGAATCGGAAAGGCTAATTAAAATTTTTAAAAAAATTTGCAAGGTACTTTGCGAAAAGAATTCAAATTTAGATAATAAATTAAAAAGTCTTCAAACAAAATAAAAAATCATTATGAAATTACCTTATAAGATTAGAAAGATTAAAAAATTAAAATCAAAAAGAAAATTAGTTTGTTTGACAGCTTATTCAAAGCCAACTGCAAAAATATTAGACAAGTATTGCGACATTATTTTGGTTGGAGATTCTGTTGCAACAGCTTTTTACGGAATGAAAAGCACCAAAGAAATCAAATTAGACACAATGATTACACATTCTATTAGCGTCAAGAAACATGCTAGAAAAAGCATTGTGGTATTTGATATGCCTTTTAACACTTACAGAAATATTAATGAGGCAAAAAAAAATTCTAGAAAAGTTTTTCAAAAAAATTATTGCGATGCTGTAAAATTAGAAAGCAATGGAAAAAATTTTAATATATTAAAAAGTTTAGTGAAATCTGGAATACCCGTTATGGGACATATAGGCTATACTCCTCAGCATAAAGGCAAGTTCAAACCTCAAGGCTTAAACAAAGAACAAGAAAAAAAATTAATTAATGAAGCGATAAAAATAGAAAATGCAGGAGCTTTCTCTATTGTTTTGGAGTGTATTAATTTTAATACAGCAAGAAAAATAACGAATTCACTTAATATACCAACTATCGGGATAGGATCCTCCAATGCTTGCGATGGACAAATTCTAGTTATTGACGACTTAATAGGTCTTAGCGGTTTTTATCCAAAATTTGTAAAAAAATATACAGATCTAGAAAAGATCTTAAATAATGTTTTAAAAAGATTTAAAAGAGATGTTATAAGATCTAAATTTCCACTTAGGTCAAATACATACTAATTTTTATGAATGAAGAGCTTCCAGAAAAAAATTTTATAAATTTTATAAAATCAAATTTAAAAATCTTTACGTATGCTACGGTTATTCTTGTTTTGGCAATTGTACTTTCTTCTTGGTTTTTTTATGATTCAAAAAAGGAAAAAATTAAAATCTCAGAAGATTTTATCAAAGCTAAAATTTTATTAGATAACAAGAACGAAGATGAGGCAAAGATAATTTTAAAAGAAATTGTAGAGAAAAAAAATACAGTATATGCAAGTTTGTCTCTTTTTTTACTAATAGACAAAAATCTAATTGAAGATAAAAATTTAATTTTAGATTATTTTGACAAAGTTATTGCTGGCGGCTCTTATTCAAAAGAGGATGTGAACTTGTTAAGACTCAAGAAAGCAATTTATATTTCAGATATAAAAGAAGAACAAGAAATGCTCAAATTATTGAATCCGGTAATAAATTCAAATTCAGTATGGAAGATACAGTCACTAAGGTTTTTAGGAGATTTTTATTATTCGATATCTCAGCTCAAAAAGGCAAAACAATATTATTCAATCTTGCTTGAAGAAGAGAAGAATGACATCTTAAAAGCTGAAATAAAAAGAAAGATTGGTTCTATAAAGAATGAATAAAATTAATAGCAGTCTATTATTTTTTATTTTTTTTATTTTTCTGTTTAGCTGTTCTTTTGGTCCAAGCAAGAGAATTTGGAATGATTTATCCAAAGAGTTGGAAATAGCAAAAAATAAAGAAAATACTAAGCTAATTTTTTCATCATCAGAAAAATTTCAAAAAGAAATAAAAAATAATAGTAATAAGGTGATTACAGTTTCAAAGCCTTACAGAAACGAAAGTTGGAATCAGCAAAATTTAACCAACGGTAATTATGTACCTCATTTAAGTTATCAAAATAAAAAAAATTTAATTTTTAAAAGCAAGAAACTGGGAAAAAATTCATTTGACCTTTATGACGTTGAATTTCAGCCTATAATAGAAAACGACATAGTTTTTTTCTACGATCCATCAGGGACACTATTTAGTTACTCACTCAACCAAGAACGATTGATTTGGAAGTATAATTTTTATAAAAAAAGATATAAAAATCTACCAAAAGAAATTAATTTTCATATTTCGCCAACCAGCCTGATAGCCTCTGATAATTTGGGTTTTGTTTACAGTTTAGATAAGGATACAGGCAATATTCAGTGGGCAAAAAGCTATGGAGTTCCATTTAAATCAAATATTAAATTAGACGACAGCAATTTGTTTTTAGTTAATCAAGATAATAAATTTTATGTCATTGGAGAACAAAAAGGAAAACAAAGATTAGATTTAGAAACACTTCCATCTTTTCTTAAATCCAACAATAAATCAAACATAAGCTTAGATAGCGATAAAAAAAATGTTTTTTTTATAACTTCGGCAGCTGAAATTTATTCCCTAAATTATAGAAATAGAAATATAAATTGGTTATTTAATTTAACAGGAGGAAGTTTTGATAAACAAGTAGATTTATTTTATTCTTCTCCAATTGTTTATTCAGAAGATGAACTTTTTTTAAGCACATCTTTATCTTCATTTTCCATGGATTCTAAAAACGGATCTGTTAATTGGGAAATTCCTTTTCCTACCAAAATTAAGCCAGTTGTTTTAAAAGAGTATGTTTTTTTAGTTTCAAAGCAAGGATTTCTCATAAGCTTGGATCGTAAAAAAGGTGAAGTAATTTGGTCGCACAATCTATTTAAAACTTCAAAAAAATTAAAACACAATAAGACAGGAGACATAGTTTCTATCCTATTGATATCTGATCAAATATTTATCACAACAAAAAATGGATATTTTTTATTTCTGGATTATCAAAACGGAGAGATTATTAATTACGCAAAAGTTAGCAAAGGTTTTTTCTCAAAACCTGCAATTATAGATGAAACAATATTTGTAATTGATAACAAAATGAGAATTTTACAATTTAATTAAATTAATTATTTGACTTACCGCTAAGCAAAGACAATTGAGTTACGCTATCATCTTTAATTTGATCTACCAACTCAATCGGGTACTCTCCGGTAAAATAATGATCTGTAAATTGTGGATATATTTTATTTCTATCTGTACCACAGGCCCCTCTGTACAAACCTTTCAAACTCAAAAATTGCAATGAATCTGCTTTGATATAGTCACGCATTTCGTTTAAACTCTTATTTGCTGCAAGAAGTTCTTTTTTGGACGGCATATCTATTCCGTAGAAATCAGGAAACTTTATTGGAGGACAGGCAATTCTTACATGAACTTCCTTTGCACCTCCATCGTAAAGCATTTTTACTATCTTAGAACATGTAGTTCCTCTTACCAAAGAATCGTCAATTAAGATTACAGACTTATCTTTTATTGAAGATTTATTTGAGCTTAATTTTAATTTTACTCCAAAACTTCTTATATTCTGTTTGGGCTCAATAAATGTTCTGCCAACATAATGGTTTCTAATTAAACCAAGTTCAAAATTTATTTTTTTATGTTGGCTATAACCAATAGCTGCAGGAACACCAGAATCTGGAACAGGAACTACAATGTCTCCTATATCATCAGACTCTTTTGAAAGTTCATAACCAAAATTTTTTCTATAATCGTACGCACACTTTCCTTGTAAAAGGCTATCTGGCCTAGAAAAATAAACATACTCAAATATACAGGGTCTGGATTTTTTCTTGGTAAATGGCTTAATACTTTTTAAAGTGTCATTTTCAATAACTACTAATTCACCATTCTCTATTTCTCTAACGAACTTTGCTCCAATGATATCAAAGGCACAGGTTTCAGAGGCAAGAACATAAGAATTTTTAATTTTTCCTAAAACCAAAGGTCTAATTCCCAAAGGATCTCTAGCGCCTACCAATTGTTTGTTGCTCATCATTATTAGAGCATAACCTCCCTGCACCTGAAAAAGTGTATCAATTATTTTATCTATAATTTTTACTCTTTTTGATTTTGCAATTAATTGAACAATAGTTTCGGTATCAGAAGTTGTTCTAAAAATAGCTCCGTCTTTAACTAATTTTTCTCTCAATTTAATAGCATTAGTAAAATTACCATTATGAGCAACACTTATTCCTGCCCCATAAATATCTGCAAAGAAAGGTTGAATATTTCTTAGAGAAGTTTCACCTGTAGTTGAATAACGATTATGTCCTATAGCAGAATTTCCAGGTAATTTTTTTAAAATTTCCTTATTTGTGAAATTATCCCCAACCAGACCATGTCTTTTTTCTGAATGAAAATTTTTTCCATCGAAAGATACAATGCCACATCCTTCTTGACCTCTATGTTGTAAAGCATGGAGACCTAGAGCAACTAATGTAGAAGAATCTGAGATGTTATGAATACCAAAAACACCACATTCTTCTCTAATTTCTCTCATTCTAAATTTTTTCAATTTCTTCTTTTGTTTCTTGAATACCATCGTTATTTGGAAACTCTTCAATTAATAGTTTGCTTCCACTCTCAACTATTGGAAAAAAGTATGCCTTATCTAGGGACATATCCCATTTTTCATAAGAATAAAACCAATTTGCCATTGAAAATAGACAAACTATAAAAATATAGCCTTTAAAAATACCGAAGAAAAAACCAAAAATTTTATCCACAGACCCAAGACCAGTGTAAGAAAAAACTTTTCCCAAGGACTTACCTGTCAAAACAAGAGCAAAGAGAGACAATATATAAATAAATATACCCAAACCAATTCCATACACGAACTGATTATTTATATAATCTGAAATATATGGTCCAACCCTCGGTACCAAAATTATTGTTATGATTAGCGCCAAAATCCATTTTAAAAAAGAGATCAAGCTCAACAAGAATCCTTTAGCGAAAGACTGAAGCGCAAAATAACTGATAAAAATTAAAAATATTACGTCAAATAAAACAATGTTTTCTCTTATAAAGGATAAAAAATTATCCATCTTTAAAAGGCTTGAAGGTTAAGATTAATTTTGGCAGTAATGTCAGAACAGAAATCATTGCTAAAAGCATTGCTATTCCTGTGAAAACACCAAAATAAATTGTTGGTATAAAGTTGGAAAGTACTAATATCGAAAAACCAAAAACTATTGTTATGGAAGTGTTTAGGATAGCAACACCTACTGTATCATGACATTTTTCAAGAGTAAGATTATAATCTTTGTTTTTTTTGAACTCTTCTTTAAACCTATAGATATAGTGTATACTATTATCTACAGCTATACCGATTGTTATTGCAGCAATGGTTATTGTCATCATGTCTAGCGGAATACCTAATAAGCCTATGATACCTAGAATTAAAAAAGCAGCCATAAAGTTAGGAACAACGCCAATCAATGATAACATTGTGTTTCTAAAAAGTATGAAGAACATCAAAGTTATTCCTGCCATAACAATTCCCAAAGTTAGTATTTGAGACTTAAATAGACTTTGCAAAAGATTATTGAATAATATGAGAAGACCAGCCAATTTAAATTCTTCAGGATTTAAACCTAGTTCATTTTCCAAATCATGGTTAATTTTTTTAATAAGTTCATTTCTTCTCAAATCTTCTTTGGAGTCTAAAATTCTTAAACTAATTCTTGCTTCATTATTTTCTATAGAGATATAAGGATCAATTATTTCTTTTTTTATCGAATCCGGTATTTTGGTGTACAACACTCCCATTTCCAGACCTTGTAATTTTTTTCCACCACCTAGATCTTCGGCAACTCTAACCATAGACGCAAAAGATATAACCTTTCCTACAGAATCTAGACTATCCAAGTAATCATGGACTTGAGTAATTTTATCTATCTTGTCTCTAGTAAACCAGTATTTTGCATCGTCTTCTTCTTCTTCACCCCAATCATCATCCGTTTCACTGTCTTTTTCTTTTTTTGGAAAATTTACTATTACATCAAGAGGAGTTGTGCCTCCGAGTTCTTTATCTATTAACTTCATTCCTTTGTAAATTTCAGTTTCTTTATCAAAATAGTTTATAAAACTATTCTCCACCTCGAGTTTTGTTATTCCAATAATGCTCACAATAATAACAAGTATTGCCGATGTAAAAATTGTTTTAGTATTTTTTTGAGCGACTCTACTCAAGAAAGAAGTAATTTTTGATTTTTTTTGATCTTTATAACTTAAATTTTCTTTACTCAGAATATTTAAAACTGACGGTAATAAAGTAAAAGTTACAGACATTGAAACCAACAATCCTACTGTCATCATCCAACCAAAATCTATAATAGGTTTAATACCACTAAATATTAATGATAAGAAAGCACAGATAGTTGTAAGCACGGTGTAAAGTATTGGCCAAAACATTTTTTCAGAAGTCCAAAGAAGTGCTTCACTATTTGAAACATCGGGATTTTCTTTTCTAAACTGCAAATACCGGACACTCATATGAATATTCATAGCCATTGTTAAGATCAACATTAATGCAATAAAGTTTGAAGATATAACTGTAACTTTCCAACCAACCAAACCTAGAAAACCAATCATAATCAAAACTGAAAAGAAACAGCTCAACAAAGGTACCAAAACCCAAAGCAAACTTCTAAAAACAAACCAAAGCGTGCAAATGATAAACAAAAATACTCCTGCTCCAAAAACAACAATATCATTTTTTATAAAGGTCATCATATCATCAGCTATCATTGGAATTCCTCCAAGATGAATTACAGGATATATTTCCGAAGAGTCTCTTTTAACTTTTCCAGGAGGAGGATGATCTTGAATAATCTTTCTTATTTCATTTATATTTTCATGATTTTTCTTATTGTATGCTTTTTTATAAGAATCATAATTTTTTAAAAAAGTTTTATAAGAATTTTTTTCTTTAGATGTAAGTTGTCCCTTTGCTTTTCTTTCGAGATAATCATTTTTTGTTTTTATTAATTCAGCAAATCTTTTATCAGATTTTATATAAACCAAAATTCCACTTGTTTTACCATCTTCACTAATTACAAAATTTTTATATATTGGACTGTTAATAATTTCATCAAAACCTCTATCTAAATCAACGTCTGGACCAGACAAAGTTCTAAAATTTTTTATTCTTTCTGACAAAGGGTCGTCGTTATTTTTAAGTAAAGGAACATCTAAAACTGTAATTACACTGTCTACCCAATCAAGATTCTCCAAGGAATTTTTTAATAAACCTAGATTTTTAATGGTATTTTCTGATTTAAAATTATAATCTTCACTAGGAGAGTGAGTGTAAGTTAAAACTAAAAAATCTTTAGAACCGTATTTCTTGTTAACTTCTCTTAGGTATTTTAAATCAGGATCATTTTCTAAAAGCAAAGTATCCGAGGAAGCATCTAATTGAAAATTTTTTGTAAAATATCCAAAACTTAACAATACAAGAAAAAGAACAAATAAAGTAAATCTTGGTTTTTTAATTACAGAATTTTTATATAAATTAGAGAGGATCACTATTATCAGATATAGCTTAAAAACAAAGAATTTAAAATTAGAAATTTTTTCTATGTTTTTGGAGCATCTTTGAATTTTGTGTAAATTTTCTCAAATTCTACTTTTACATTTCCAGTTGGGCCATGCCTTTGTTTTCCAATCATTATATCTGCCAACCCCAATATTTCATTCATTTTTGACTGCCACTCTGCATGTTCGACAGTTCCTAACCTAGGTTCTTTTCTTTCCTCGTAATATTCTTCTCTATATACAAACATAACAACATCTGCATCTTGTTCGATAGAGCCTGATTCTCTTAAATCTGACAGTTGAGGCTTTTTATCATCTCTTTGTTCCGTGGCACGTGAAAGCTGTGAGAGTGCCACAACAGGAACTCCCAATTCTTTTGCTAAAGCTTTTAATCCCTGCGTTATTTCTGATATCTCCTGAACTCTTCCGTCGTATCTTCTTGCTCCTGCTGACATTAATTGAATATAGTCGACAACAATCAAATCTAAACCAAACAATCTTTTCATTCTTCTTGCTCTATTAGACAAAGTAGAAATTGTGATTGCTGGAGTTTCGTCAATTAACAAAGGCAACTCATGAATATTTCTTGAAGTTTCAATTAATCTATTCATTTCTTCTTCTGTGATTCTACCTCTTCTAATATCATTTGATTTTATTCTAGACTGTTCTGATATAATTCTTGTAGAAAGCTGTTCCGAAGACATTTCTAAAGAGAAAAAAGCAACAACTGATTTTTTGTTGTCATCGGAATTTTTCTTTGCTGCATGGAAAGCAATGTTGGTCGCCAAAGCAGTTTTACCCATAGACGGACGACCTGCAATTATTATTAAATCAGATTTATGAAGACCTCCTAACCTTTCATCAAGATCTGTCAATCCAGTAGGAACACCTACTATGCCCTGATCACTTTTCATTGCATTGGTTGCCATTTCCAATGTCTGGTCTAAAGCTTGACTAAATTGTGAAAAAGACTGATTGAACGTTCCTCTCTCAGCCAAATCAAATAAAGATTTTTCAGTATTTTGAATTATATCATCACCAGTTTTTTCTAAAGAATCGTCCATAGATTCTTCAGATAGATTTTCAGAAATTTTTACAAGTTCTCTTTTTACAAATTTTTCATGAATAATTTTTGCGTAATCTATAGATTGTTTCACAGATGATGAGAATCTTGTTAGTTTTACAAGATATTCTGTGCCACCAACTTCTGATAAACTATCTTCATTTTCAAAAGCATTTTTTAAAGTGATAGGGTTTGCTATCATTCCTTTGTTATGCAGTTTTTCAATGAAACTATAGATCTTAGAGTGTAATGGATCGTAAAATTCTTTTTCATTAACTATACTAGCCACCTCATCAATTATATCGTTGTTTACCAAGACAGAACCTATAAGTGCCTGCTCAGCCTCTATATTTGAAGGAAGTTTTTTTTCCCCAGAAAAAGTTTTAATTTTTAGATTATCCATAACGAACGTAGGTTTTATCTCAAACAAACAGTCGTTGTAAAAGTAAAAGTTATTAACTTTTTTTT
>Ga0208764_10002632_pt1 | contig 11243 bp, 13 predicted proteins | sample ETNtaG_18_FD_185762 | JGI IMG/M metagenome (GOLD analysis project Ga0208764, IMG submission 185762) | Marine microbial and viral communities from oxygen minimum zone, Eastern Pacific Ocean - ETNP201302SV91 (SPAdes) (version 2) | ecosystem: Environmental > Aquatic > Marine > Oceanic ... | reverse complement strand
GATATAAAATTAAAAAGATCTAATTTTACCGAAGCTAAAGAACTTCAAAAGAGATTTGAGACTGCATGTAATAGTCTTTGTGAAAAAAAAGTTTCGATAGAACAAAGATTAAAAAACTTTGATACAAATAATGAGTCTTAATTTTTAAAAGAATTTTTTAAAGCCTTCATTGATTTGTAAAATATCTAAATCTACCAAGCCACCAATTATTAATTGTAATGCAACAATTAAAATTATAAATAAACCCAAGTAACCAAACCATTGATGATTTTTAATTTGTTCTGCAAAATATCTTGCAAGGGTAACAACTAAAACTACTGATAAAAATAATCCAAATATCATTAAATTATAATTATTCTTGGCTGCACCAACTACTCCAATAACGTTATCAAAACTTAAAGTAATGTCTGCAAATAAAACTTTATAAACACTTTGAATATAAGATGGTTCTTTAGATACCTTAGTTGGTGACTTTATTTTTTTGATATTAAATAAATCTCTTCTTAAATCATTTACTATCCAAATTAATAAAAGACCACCAATAATTTTTATATATGCAAATCCAAATAAATAAGAAGCAAAGAAAGCAAAAATGATTCTAAAAATTAAAGCACCGATTACTCCCCACAGTATGATTTGATTTCTATGCTTTGGAGCAAAGCTTGCAGCAATCATTCCAATTATAATGGCATTATCTGCAGCCATTATTACATCAATAAAAATTATCTGAACTAAAACTATAGATTCTTCTAACAAGATAATTCTATAATATAGTATTTTTTTTTGTATTCAATCAAAAGTAGTAGAAATTTCTTATTGATTTAATATTTTTAACATAATCAAATAGAGAAATTATAAATGGAGGATAAATGAAGTTATTTAAATATTTTTTATCTACTATTGCGTCTCTAGTAATTTTTTCAAGCGTATCTCTAGCGGAAAAATGGGATATGGCACTTGCATATGGAGCGGGAAATTTTCATTCTGCAAATGCAACAGAGTTTGCTAAAAATGTTACTGAGAAAAGTGGTGGAAAGTTAACAATTGTGACTCACCCTGGTGGATCACTATTTAAGGGTGGAGAAATATTCAGAGCCGTTAGAACTGGACAAGCACAAATAGGTGAAAGGTTTATGTCAGCATTGGGTAAAGAAGATCCTTTGTTAGAAATAGACTCTCAACCTTTCTTAGCAACTTCTTATTCAGATGCAATGAAACTTTATAAAGCATCGAAAGATGAAATTGTTAAAAGTTTGGAATCTAAGGGACTTGTATTCTTGTATGCAGTGCCGTGGCCCGCTCAAGGATTGTACAGTAAAAAAGCAATTAATAGTGTAGACGACCTAAAAGGTTTAAAATTTAGAGCATATAATTCTGCAACAATAAGAATTGCTGAACTTACAGGAATGGCACCTACCAAAATTGAAGCTGCTGAAATCAGCCAAGCTTTTTCAACAGGCGCAGTTGAAAGTATGATTACTTCACCAACAACAGGCAAAAACAAAAAAATATGGGAAAATGGTGTAAAATATTTTTACGATATTGCAGCATGGTTTCCAAAAAATATGGTGATAGTAAACAAAGATGCATGGAATAAGCTTGATAGTGCTACGCAAGATCTAGTTATGCAACAAGCAGCTTTAGCAGAAAGAAAAGGCTGGAATTTATCTAAAAAAGGTAACGTTGCAGACAAAAAAGCTTTAGCAGATGCAGGCATGACAGTTGGAAAAGTAAATGCACAATTAAAAGCGCATTTTGAAGAAGTTGGAGCAAAAATGTCACAAGAATGGTCTGATAAGGCTGGTTCTAGAGGTGCAGCAGTTTTAGCATCTTATAATTAATTATCTAATTTATTAAGGCCATCTATTTATGATGGCCTTAATCAATATAATGCTTAAAAAAATAGATAAGAATTTAAGAAAATTATACGATTTTACTGGATTTATCGCTTCAGTTTTTTTAATTTTTGTAGCTGTATTTATTTTAATTGGAATATCTTCAAGAATATTTGGTTTTTATATTAGAGGACTGGCAGAGTATTCAGGATATTGTATGGCAGCAGCATCTTTTTTTGCTTTAGCTTATACTTTTGTTGAAGGTGGACACATAAGAATAACTTTATTTTTAGAAAAAGTTTCTAAAACAAAAAAAATTTTTTTAGAAAAGTGGTGTCTAATCATTGCTACATATTTTTCAGGTTACTTGGCCTACTATTTTATTAAAATGCTTATAATTTCTTATAAGTTTCAGGAAAGAAGCGAGGGTGCAGATGAAATTTTAATTTGGATTCCTCAAACTAGTGTTGCCCTAGGTTCTATAATTTTTTTTATATGTGTATCTCATCAATTAATTTTAAAAATTTTTAAAAAAAATGACTGAAATATTTTTAACAATATTTTTTATTAGTATTTTATTGTTTTTTCTAGGCACTGGCATTTGGGTCGCTATTAGCATGATTGGAGTATCTGCTCTTGGCATGATGTTATTTACATCTAGACCAGTAGGAGATGCTATGGCTACCACAATATGGGGCACTTCCTCATCTTGGACGCTTACTGCTTTGCCATTGTTTGTTTGGATGGGTGAAATATTGTTTAGAACAAAACTATCTAAAAATTTATTTGAAGGTTTGTCTCCATGGATGCAAAAACTTCCAGGAGGATTAATTCATGTAAATGTTGTTGGTTGTGCTTTATTTGCTGCAATCTCTGGATCTTCTGCTGCTACTGTTGCAACAGTTGGTAAAATGTCAATTCCTGAACTAAGAAAACGAAATTATCCAGAAAAAATATTATTAGGAAGTCTTGCAGGCTCTGGAACGTTAGGCTTATTAATACCGCCATCTATAATCTTAATTATTTATGGCGTCACAGTTCAAGAATCAATTGCAAAATTATTTATTGCTGGAATTTTACCTGGAATAATGATCGCTATATTGTTTATGCTTTATGTAATCGTTTGGTCTTTAATAAATAAAAAATTAATGCCCAAATCTTTTGAAAATTTTTCTATTTTTGAAAAAATTCGACGTTCAAAAAAACTTTTACCTGTTATAATATTAATATTAGCAGTAATAGGTTCTATATACACAGGAATAGCAACGGCAACAGAAGCAGCATCTCTAGGAGTTGTTGGCGCACTATTGCTATCATATCTACAAAAAAGTTTAACAATCCAAACATTCAAACAATCTTTATTAGGTGCAACAAAAACTTCATGTATGATTGCATTTATTTTGGCAGGTTCTAGTTTTCTTTCTCTTGCTATGGGTTTTACTGGACTTCCAAGAAATTTAGCAATTTGGATAGAGAACATGGAGCTTTCACCTTATATTTTAATTATAGTTTTAATGATTTTTTATATAATTCTTGGAATGTTTCTTGATGGTATATCAGCAGTTGTTCTTACAATGGCAATAATTGAACCCATGATTAGACAGGCTGGGTTTGATATGATTTGGTTTGGTATTTTTTTGGTAGTTGTAGTTGAAATGGCACAGATTACACCTCCAGTTGGATTTAATTTATTTGTTTTACAAGGAATGGCAAATAAAGATATGGGTTATATTGCAAAAAGCGCATTTCCATTATTCCTATTAATGATACTAGCTGTTTTTGCGATAATAATTTTTCCTGAGATTGCTTTATGGCTTCCACAACAAATGGTCCAAAACATCAATTAGAGAAAATAGAAAAAATAATAAACCATTTTGAGTATTTTATTGTTGCAAACTAAAGCCAATTAACACATGATAATTAATTATTTACATTACCCATCAAATTGTTTAGCGTCAACATCAACAAGGAGGGAAGATGGCAAGATCTTCAAAATTGTATAATAAAGATTTAGCACCAACACCTAAAAAAGATAAAAATTGGGGATGGTTTGAAATCTTTAATGTATGGGCAAATGATGTGCAAAGTTTATTCGGATATACTTTAGCAGCATCTTTGTTTTTAACGTATGGCCTTAATGGATGGGCTGTATTTCTAGCAATAATTTTAGCTGGTTTTTTTATTATGTGGCTTGTTAACCTTTCAGGTAAGCCAAGTGTTAAACATGGAATACCATATCCAGTATTTGCAAGAGTAAGTATGGGAACAACAGGAGCAAACTTTCCTGCAATGACCAGAGGTATTGTTGCAATGTTTTGGTATGGAGCTCAAACATATTTTGCGGCTACTGCGGTTGCATTATTATTTAGAGCATTAGGAGCCGAAGGTGGAGGAAGTCAATTCCTTGGTATGGACGGCACCATGTGGATATCATTCATTATTGTTGCCGGTTTCCAAGTTTGGTTATTTTGGAATGGTATTGAACTAATTAGAAAGTTCTTAAACTTTGCTGGACCTGCAGTTTATGCAATCATGATTATATTAATGATTATGATTTGGTCAAAAGCAGGAGGAGGTTTACTTTCTGAGGTAGGAAACATTTTTGCAGGAACAGGAAGCTATGAAGGTAGTTCTTTTGGAGCATTTTTAGCAATATTTGGAACTATGGTTGCATATTTTGCTGCTGTGGTAATTAACTTTGGAGATTTCTCACGTTTCGTAAAAAATGAAGCGGAAATGAGAAAAGGAAATCTTTGGGGTCTACCAGGAAATATAGTTTTATTTTCTTTTATTGCTTTAATGGTAACAGCAGGTACCGTAGTAGTATTTGGCGAAACATTAACTAATCCTACAGATATTGTTGAAAGAGTTGGACACTTAGGTTTAACTGTTATTGCAGCATTTGCATTTTTTGCAGCGACAATTGGTATAAACTTAGTTGCGAACTTTGTTCCACCAGCCTACGATTTATCAAATTTAATGCCTGATAAAATTAGCTTCAGAACAGGTGGTTTAATTACTGCAATAGTTGGTTTTATAATTGGTGCTTTATGGGTTTCTTTCATAAGTCAAGTTGGAATGTTTCCATTTGTAAATACATTAGGAGCAATTCTGGCGCCTGTGTATGGAATTATGATTGTAGATTATTACATAATCAAGAAACAAAAGATTAAAGAAAATGATCTATTCTCATCTTCACCAAGAGGAGCTTATTACTACAATGACGGTTGGAATACTAAAGCATTTGTAGCATGGATAATTGCAGGTGTTTTTTCAGTTGCAACTGTTTGGCATCCATCTTTATCAAGTCTAGGTGGATACGCGTGGATTATTGGTGCTGCATTAGGCGCTATAATTCATAACGTAACTTCAGGTAAATAAATACCGTTTTAATTAAAAATACTCACCGCACTAAAAAAGTGCGGTGAGTATATTTATTGAACTATAATTTTTTTTAATAGTTGATATTGACTGCAATTACAATTTTCTAGTGCTTTTAACCTTTCTTTTGCTAGATTAATTCTGCTTGTTTCGACATAAAGCTTAAACAATAGTTCATTAAGTTCGATATGATTTGGTTCAATAGACAAACCTAACAAATAATAAATTTCTGCATTTTTTTTATCTCCAAGCTTTTCTGAAACATAACCAAGGTAAGTAATTACATCAGGATTTGAAGAGTTTTTATTATGTTCACCCATAAAATATTCAAAAGCTTTTTTATAATTTTTCTTTGCTTTTTCTAATTTATTTTTTTTATCTAATTTTATGCCTTTTTTTACTAATTTGAGACCTTTTTGAAATTTGCTTAGCTTTCCTGTTTCATACCCTGTTCCTGCCAAGTCTTTCAAATTACCAATGCTGTTATTATCAGCAGATAGTTTTGTTGAAAATATTAATGAAATAATAATTGTTATTATTATTTTATAAAGCATTTTAAATAAATTTTTTCATTTTGTTTAATTGTATTAATATAAGTCCATTTGCTTTGAGATTTTCTTTTATTGACTTTGCAGTTTCCAAAGAACTTTGGTTATCACCGTGAATACAAACAGAGTCAATTTTACACGGTATTTGCTTACCTGAAAAACAATTTAAAGCTTGATTTTGTACCATAGTTAAAACATGTTTCTTAGCAATTTCTGGATTTGTGATTAATGCATTTGATTTTTTTCTTGAAACAAGGTTCCCATCATCTTCATAATTTCGATCTGCAAAAATTTCACATGCAACTTTCATATTTAGTTTTTTTGCCGCTATTTCCATTTTTGAGCCTGTTGGAACTAGGTAAATTAAATCTTTATTAATATCAAATATAGTTTTTGCTAAAGTAGTTGCTAAGTCAATATCTTCACATGCCATATTGTTTAGAGCGCCATGAGGTTTAATATGAGTCACGGTTTCTTCATGCTTGTCAGCTATTGTTTGTAAAATTTCATACTGATCTATGATTAGCTTTTTTATTTCTGAAAATTCCAAATTCATTCTTTTTCTTCCAAAGTTTTCTGGGTCTTTAAAGGATGGATGAGCTCCTATACTTACTCCATTTTCTTTAGAAATTGTGATAACTTGACTCATGCTTTCATTATCTCCAGCATGGTACCCACACGCAACATTAGCTGAATTTACTATTTTTAATAGAGCAGGATCATTTTTATTTGAATGGAGTTTTGATTTTTCTCCTAAATCACAATTGATATTAATTTCCATAGTATTAAAAGACTATACCACGCTATGATAAAAAATATAACTAATCTTGGTGATGCTGCTCTTTATTGCAATTTTGGAGACAAAGTAAATAAAGAAATTAATAAAAAAGTAATAAATTTCTTTAAAAATATTCAAAAAATAAAAATAAAAGGAATTACAAATATTTCTCCATCGTATAATAAATTAATTATTTCATTTGATTTATCAGAAACAAATTTTCAAACTTTAAAAGAAAAAATACTTAACATCAAAATTGAAGACATCCAAAATGAAAAATCTGAGAATATAAAAATACCTATTTGTTTTGAAGAAGAGTTTGCTTTAGATATAAAAAAATTGTCTTCAAGTTTTAATATTTCAGAAAACGAAATTATAAAAAAATTTTTAGAAAAAAACTATTATTGCTATATGACAGGTTTTATTGCAGGCATGCCATTTTTGGGTGATATAGATGAAAAGTTAAGATTTAAAAGATTAGAAACGCCAAGAGTAAAAGTTCCTATGGGAGCAGTGGGATTAACTGAGCAATTTTGCAACATATATACATTTGAAAGTCCTGGAGGATGGAACATTATTGGAAATACACCAAAAAAAGTTTTTGATAAATTAAATCTTAATGATGCAGCGCTAATTAAACCGGGAGATACTATTAATTTTTTTAAGATTTCTAAAAAAGAATACTTGAATTGGAATGACTAAAGCATATTTTGAAATATTAAGATCAGGAATAAACACAACGTATCAGGATATTGGTAGAAATTCATTCTATCATATCGGTATACCTTTCAGTGGCGCAATGGATAAAAGGAATTTGTTAATTTCAAATAAAATTGTAGGAAACAAACAAACATCTCCCGTAATTGAATTTGCACTTCAAGGCCCATTATTAAGACTAAACAATTCTAAGGTTAATTTTGTGATAACTGGAGATGTAAATTTTAATATAATTAAAAAAAACTCAACTATCGAAAAAGGAAATTGTTACCAATCCTATGTTTTAGAAGATGGTGATCAGCTGGATATAATTTCAACTAATAGATCTGTTTATGGGTATTTAAGTATACAAGGTGGATATAAAATAGACTCTTTTTTGAACAGCTACTCAGTTAATACTAAAGCAAAAATAGGCCCTAATGATGGTGAAAAATTTTCAAATAATCAAAAAATTTTTTTAAACTATATAAAAGAAAGTTTCCACAAAAAAAAAATAAATTATATAAATTCAAAAATTGAATTTATTAGAGTTATCAAAGGTACTAATTATGATTATTTTTCTGAAAAAGCAAAAAAAATATTTTTATCTGAAGAATTTAAAGTTTCAAAATTATCAGATCGAATGGGGATGAGGTTAGAGGGTAGTAAGTTAGAAAATATAGTAGATACAAATATTAGATCAGAAGGATTAATAAAGGGAGTAATTCAAGTGCCTGCAGACGGCAACCCTATTGTAATGTTATCAGACCATGGAACTATAGGTGGATATCCAAAAATAGCAGTAGTAATAAGTGCTGACTATGAAAAAATAGTACAACTGCCACCAGGAACTAAAGTTAAATTTAAATTAATTGATCTTAAAAAGGCTGAAAATCTTTACAAATTATATAGTCTAGAAACACAAACTATATTAAATCAAATATAATGAATTTTTTATTAAAAATACCAGGGCCAGTACTAATTTTTTTAGGCGCATGTTGTTTAAGTTTTGGAGGATTAATAGTTAAATCATTTGAAGGCGCAACTCTTTGGCAAATATTATTTTGGAGACAACTTTTTTTTATTTTAGCAGTAAGTATTTTTTTAATTGCGACTTATAAAAAAGAAATTTTCAAAGCTTTATATAAATCAGGATTCCCAGGAATATGTGGAGGATTAGTACTTGGACTTGGTTTTAGTAGTTATGTTTTTGCGATGTATAATACAACAGTAGCTAATACAAATTTTATAATTCAAACTCAAGTAATTTTTTTAGCTATATTTGGATATTTATTTCTTAAAGAAAAAATTAGTAAAATAACTTTAGTCTCAATTGTACTTGCGGTTTCAGGAATTATTTTATTGTTAGGAAGTACATTATCTCCTGGCCAAATGCTAGGAAACATTGTTGCTTTTATTATGCCAATTTCGTTTGCAGTTTTAATCTTGATTGTTAGAAAATATCCAAATGTAGACATGATACCTTTGCAATTAATAGCAGGAATTATTGCAATGCTTATTGGTTATTTTGTTTCTTCGAAAATTATAATCTCACCACATGATCTGTTATTAGGTTTTTTAGCTGGTTTCTTCCAAATTGGTTTTGGTTTTATTTTAATTACTATTGGAGCAAGAAACACTCCATCTGCAATGGTAGGAATTATTATGTTAACCGAAGCAGTCTTCGGGCCTCTTTGGGCATGGTTATTTGCAAACGAAAATCCTCCAGTTTTAGTGTTATTAGGTGGTGGAATTATAATCTTAGCAGTTTTTATACAATTTTTTTCCTTGTTATCAAAAGAGAAAAAAATATAAAAAACTTTGAATCGCTCCAATAATGTGCTTTTCAATTTTTTTGTATAAGTTATAAAAATCTATAATGAAAATTGCAGTCGTTGGATCAGGAATTTCTGGACTAAGTGCATCGTACTATTTGTCAAAAAAACATAAAGTTGATTTGTTTGAAAAAGACGATCACTTCGGCGGTCATTCGTTTACGATAGAAATTCAATATGAAAATAATAATTCAAAAAAAATTGCAGTAGACATAGGTTTTATTGTATTCAACAATTTAACATATCCAAATCTTATAAATTTTTTTAAAGAAAACAAAATTCAAATAGAAAAAAGCAATATGTCTTTCTCTGTATCTGTAAAAAATTCAAATATTGAATATTGTGGGAAAGGAATTGACGGAATCTTTTCAACTAGATCAAATTTATTAAATATAAAATTTATAAAAATGTTTTTAGATATTTTAAGATTTTATAAGAAATCTGATAAATTAGAAATAATTGAAAAAAAAAAAACATTAGGCGAATATTTAAAGGAGCAAAAACTTTCTAGATATTTTATAGATTATCATATTATTCCTATGGTTTCTGCTATTTGGTCAATGCCTCCATACAAAGCAAATCAAATGCCATTAAACTTTTTCATAAAATTTTTTAAAAATCACGGTCTATTTAAAATTAAAAATAGACCACAATGGTATACTGTAAAAAATAGAAGCAAAACTTATGTAAGAAAAGTTTTAGAAAATATTAGTGGTGAATATTATAAAAATTATCCAATAAACAAAATTCAAAGAAACAAAAATGGTGTAAAAGTTTACTATGGTAATAAAAATGAATTTTTTGATTACGAAAAAGTTATTTTAGCAACACATGCAGATCAGGCACTTAAATTAATTGAAAACCCCACAACAATGGAAAAAAGAATATTATCTAATTTTCAATATAAAAAAAATATCGCAGTTATCCATACTGACGAAAATTTTATGCCTAGAAATAAAAAAGCTTGGTCGTCATGGAATTCAATTATAGATAATAATAATCTAGAAAATAATTCTGTTACATATTGGCTGAACTTACTTCAAAATTTAAAAATAAATAAAAATATATTTTTAACGCTAAATCCATTTACCGATATTCCTGAAAACAAAATATTAAAAAAAGTATATTTTACTCATCCTTATTACGATAAAAATGCCTTAGAAAACCAAATACAATTACACACAATTCAAAATAAAGAAAACATTTTATTTTGTGGAAGTTATTTTGGATTTGGTTTTCATGAAGATGGAATAAAATCTTCTATTGAAATGATAAACAAATTAGAAGATAAATAATTAATTAAATGTCCAATATAAATACAATATGGATATCTTCACCTCCAAGAACTGGATCAATGTGGGTATTCAATATTACAAGAGAAATTTATAAATATTTAGGTTTTAATGTTCAGCCTGTTTTAATTCCACAAAATGATTCTGAAATGTTTGATATTTACAAATATAATGCACTAAATGAGAAAAATAATAAAATTAAATATATTTTGAAAGTACATACAGTTTTAAAACCTAATTTATTAAAATCTAAAATTATAACAACCTTAAGAGATCCACGTGATTTATGTATATCATTTAAAGAATTTATGAAATCTGATTTTAATAGTTCATTGAAGGCAGCAACTACTGTAAAAATATTTTCAAACATATATAAAAATTTTAAAGACGATTATCTTTTAACTATAAAATATGAAAATATAGAAAAAAATTCTACTGATCTAATATTAAATATTGCAAAATTTTTGAATGAAAGTTTAGATAGACACCAAGCTGAGGAAATTTCTCAAAAATTTTCTAAAAATAAAGTTTTAGATATTATCAACAAGAACAATGAAAGAATAAATGATAAAATTAAAAAAAATTTGAAAATTGATGAAAAAGAAGCAGTTATTATTTCAAATGAAAACATAAGAACTTTTGATATAAACACAGGATTTCAAACGGGACATATATCAAAACGTAAATCTGGTGATTGGAAAACTTATTTTTCACAAAACGAAAAGAAAATTTTAAATGACGAATTTAAATATTGGTTAGAAGAATTTAAATATGATTTATAAAAATTATGATAAATAATTCATGTATTTATAATGGATATGTAGTTCACAAACGCTTTAAGCCAAAAGAACATTATTTTAAATATAAAGTATTTTCAA
>Ga0208764_10002627_pt1 | contig 11265 bp, 11 predicted proteins | sample ETNtaG_18_FD_185762 | JGI IMG/M metagenome (GOLD analysis project Ga0208764, IMG submission 185762) | Marine microbial and viral communities from oxygen minimum zone, Eastern Pacific Ocean - ETNP201302SV91 (SPAdes) (version 2) | ecosystem: Environmental > Aquatic > Marine > Oceanic ... | reverse complement strand
CGTTTGAAATATACACATTATTTCTATTAAGCTTTATTGCCTCCAGCATTTTATCAAGAAGTTTTCCCGCCCTACCTACAAATGGTTTTCCTTCCTTATCCTCATTTGCTCCTGGTCCTTCACCTATAATCATTATTTGAGCGAATGGGTTTCCATCAGAAAAAACCAAATTTGTTGCGCTTTTTTTTAATTCACAGTTTCTAATAGAATTAATCTTTATTTTAAGTTCTGCAAGTCCAGACAGCTTGTTCTTAGAGCTACTTGTTAAATTTTGATTAATATCTTTTTTATATCTATTTAATGATTTATTATCATACACTAGTTTGTTATTGATAAGTTTATGATAAAGTTTTGTTCTATTCATTTTAAAATTAGGTTTTTTCATTATTTATGAAATTTTTAAATTTTATTACCGGATTGATATTATATACTTTTATTTTTTTAGGTATATCCAATTCGTCCTATTCAAAAGTATTAGATTTCAATCAAGACGCTAAAAATATTTCCAACTATTTTTCTGGCATAATATCTTTTGATGATTTTGATTATTTAAATTCTAAGAAATTTCTTAATAGTTTAAGAGAATCTGGAAAAATCAGCAAAAACTTTTCATCAAAATATATCCAATCTTTAATAGGTCTTGAAAAATATAAGGAAGCTTATTCTTATTCAAGAAAACTAGAGAAGGAAAATTTGTCAAATTTTGAAAGTAATCTTGTCCAAGGTTTGTTTGAATTTAAAAATAAAAATTATGATAAGGCAAAATTTTACTTTGATAGACTTAACCCGAATTTTGAACATCAATTAACCTTTAGGCCTTTGCAAATTTCATTAAAAAATTGGTCGGACATTGCCGCATCGAATAACAAAGAAAGTATAGACCTTATTAACTCTATGCCTTCTGAATACGGAAGTTTTAAACATGTTCAAGCAGCTTTTGCCCATTGCTATTTTGATACCTCAAGCACAGAAAAAGAATTTAATAAAATTATTAAGAACGAACAAACTAAATTTTACAGATACAATTTCTTTTTTGCTAATTATTTGGTTAGAAAAGGCAAACATAAAGAAGCAGAAAACATTGTTAGTCTAACTTCAAAAAAATTTCCCAGAAATTTATTAATAAACCAGTTTGGAGAAACTTTAAAAACAAAAGAAAAAAATAAAAATAAATTTACATGCAGAGAGGCCCATAATATTTTAGGAGAGATATTTTATGCTTTCGCAAATGCCCTTTCTACGCAACAACATTATAAAATTTCAAATTTTTATATTGGTCTTTCAAAATATCTAAATCCTAATTTTTTATCTTACGACGGATTGCTTGCTGATAATTTTTTTAGGTTAAAAAAGTATGATGAATCTAAAAAAATTTATAAAAACTTATCTACTCTAGGATCTTATTATAAATGGAATTCGAGCAAGGAAATTGCTTTTATATTGGATCTTCAAGGTAAAAAAAAAGAATCTAAAAATTTTTTATTAAAAGTCTACAATAATATAAATCAGAATCTGTATAGAACTTTTGATCTAGCAAATTTTTTAAGAGACGACGATAGTTATGATGAATCAATAAAACTATATTCTGAAATTCTTTCAAAGATCACAAAGAATCATGAACTTTACCCAAAAGTTTTGGATAGGAGAGGCACAGCCTACGAAAGAATTGGAAAATGGGAGCTTGCTGAAAAAGATTTAATTCTGTCATTGGAAATATTACCAAACCAAGCGTACACAATAAATTATTTAGCTTATTCATGGATTGAAAAAGAGAAAAATACCAAAAAAGCACTGACGATGTTAAAAAAAGCGGATTCTTTAAAAAGGAACGACGGTTATATCACTGACTCTTTGGGTTGGGCTCTATACAAGTTAAAAAATTTTTCAGAGGCAAAATTATATTTACAACGTGCAATTACTTTAATGCCCAAGGACCCCATCGTTAATGATCATTTTGCTGATTGTTTATGGATGAACAACAGAAAGGTTCAGGCCAGATATTACTGGAAATATGTTTTAACTTTAGAAAGTGCAGAAAAAGAACTAAGACAAAAGATCGAAAATAAATTATTGTTTGGCTTAGAAAAAAGCTAAGAATACTATTTATGGCTAAGGTAATTTTAAAATCTTATTCTAAAGTCAATTTATTTCTAAACGTCGGAAAAAAAAATAAAAAAAGCAGGCTACACAATATTCAATCTTTAATTTGTTTAATCAATATATACGATGAAATTACAATTAGTAGCATCAGTGATTCTAGGGATATGGTTAAGTTTTTTGGAAAATTTAGCAGTTATGTAAATAAAAAAAATAATTCAATTACAAAATGTTTGTCACTACTGAGGAGGAGGGGAATTATAAAAAAAAGTCAAAACTATAAGGTTCTAGTTAAAAAAAATATTCCAGTTTTTTCCGGTTTCGGAGGAGGCTCTAGCAATGCAGCCACCTTAATAAAATACTTTACCAGAGGAAGAAAGCTGTCTCAAAAAGATATCTCTTATTTTTCAAGAAATTTGGGATCAGACTGCAGATTATTTTTTAGCTCTAAGCAAATTTTTCAAAAAAATATCAATAAAATTATTGATATTAGAAAAAAATTTCAATTTTATTTAGTTTTGGTTTATCCATTCTTAAAGTCATCAACAAAAGAGGTGTATTCAAAAGTGGAAGTCTTTAACAGCCTAAAAGGAAATAATTTTTATACAAAAATCTCAAAATTAAAAATAATTGACAATTTAAAGCATGAAGAAAATTTTTTAGAAAGAATTGTGATTGAAAAATTTCCTACTATACAGAAAGTTTTGTACGAGTTGGAAACTACCAAAAATTGTGAATTTTCTAGACTCACAGGATCTGGTTCTGCATGTTTTGGCTTATTTTTAACAAAAAGAAGTGCTGATTTGGGATTAAAAAAAATTAAAAAAAAATTTCCTAAATTTTGGTGTGTTGTTGGTAAAACTATTTAAATTCGTTTTTTTGTGGTATATCAAAAATTGAATTGGGGCGTAGCCAAGCGGTAAGGCAGTGGTTTTTGGTACCACCATCCTAGGTTCGAATCCTAGCGCCCCAGCCATATACATATGAGTATACTATCAACTATAGAGAAATTATTTTTTCCTTTTTATAAATCAAAAAATATAAAGAAAATTTTTGGCATATTAAATTCAAATTCAGAGAGTACAAAAGCCATGTTCGTTGGCGGTTGTGTGAGAAAATATTTGCTTAATCAAAAAATAGGAGATGTTGATGTGGCAACTATCTTAACTCCAGACGAAGTAATAAAAAAATTTGAAAATTCAAATGTAGAAGTAAAAAAAACTGGTATTGATCATGGCACACTAACCCTTATTTTAGAGGACCAACATATTGAAATCACCACTCTCAGAAAAGATATTTCTACAGACGGAAGACACGCGGAAGTGTCCTTCACGGACAGCTGGGAAGAAGATTCCAAAAGAAGAGATTTTACAATCAATGCTATTTATTTAGATCACAGAGGAAAAGTATTTGACCCTCAATCTGGGGTTTCTGATTTAAAAAACAAAAAAATAAAATTTATTGGAAATCCAGATGACAGAATAAAAGAAGATTATTTGAGAATTTTGAGATTTATAAGATTCTCTATTGAATATTCAAATTTTGATTTTGACCAAGAAACCTTGAAGTCTATACAAATAAATTTAAATGGTATTGCTAAATTGTCCAAAGAAAGAATTTATGATGAGCTCAAAAAAATTCTAAAATTAAAAAACTTTGAAGAAATTTATAAGAGCAAAACTTTACTTGATATTTTTAAATTACTTTTTCCTGAATTTAAATATATTGATAGAGTTAAAAAATTTTCAGCTATTAGAAAATTAAAAGAAGAATTGCTGGAAAGAGATGTTATTCTAGCTTCACTTTTGGTCGACGAGTCAAGTAATCATGAATATTTTTCTCATAAATACAATATATCTAACGAGACCAAAGACCACCTCGATTTCTATGCAAAAAATTTCAAAGAAGTAAATAGAGATAAAGATTTTTTTAAAAAAAATTTAAAGAAAAAAATTTTTTATAACGGTAAAAATAAAATAAAATCTTTATTCTTGACACACAGTATCAGAAAAAAAACCCTCAATTATAAGGAGCTAGCTTCTATGCTTTCAAAAATTAACAATATGTCTATTCCAAAATTTCCTGTTACAGGAAACTATTTGTTAAACAAGGGAATAAAAAATGGTAAAAAAATCGGTTTGTTACTTAATCAGATTGAGAAAAAATGGGTAGACAATAACTTTAGTTTGGATAATGAAGAGCTAAATACTTTTTTAAAAAAAAATATATAAATTAAATATACTTAACTTCTATTATCTCAAAATTTTTTTCACCTGAAGGAGTTTGAACAACAACTAAATCTTCAGCCTTTTTACCGATCAAAGATTTTCCCATTGGAGATCTAAAATAAATTAAATTTTTTTCAATATTGGCCTCGTCCTTACCAACGATTTGAAAAGATTTATTATTTTTTGTTTCCAAATCTTTAATTTTCACCGTTGAACCAAAAATAACTTTACCGGTATTTTCTATTTTTGTTACATCAATTACATTTGCCGTTGCAATAACATTGTTAATTTCTAAAACTCTGCCTTCAATGTGGCCCTGTTGTTCTTTAGCTGCATGATACTCTGCATTTTCTTTAAGGTCACCATGAGCTCTAGCCTCAGCAATAGCAGCAACTACTTTTGGTCTTTTATTTTTTTTTAAATCTTCCAACTCTTCTTGAAGTTTTTTTAATCCCTGAATTGTTATTGGCTCTTTTTCCATTTTTTTATTTTAGTGGTGGAAGTGACATAAAAATTGCATCAATATTTCCATTAGTATTTAAACCAAATTTTGTCCCTCTGTCATACAATAAGTTAAATTCTACATACTTTCTTCTTTTTAAAAACTGATCATTTTTCTGTTTTTTGTTCCATTTCATCGATGCTTTTTTGCCAATTATGTTTTTAGAAAGTGAAAGAAAGCATATTCCAAGTTCTCTGATAAATTTAAAATTTTTGTTCCAATCTTTATATAAATAATCGAAAAAAATTCCTCCTATTCCTCTCGGTTCTTTCCTGTGTTTTATATAAAAATATTCATCACACCATTTTTTATAAACATTGTAGCTTTTTTTATTTTTTCTACAAAGATCATTTAATTTTTTATGAACAAAAGATCTTTCTTTATTATCTTGAAAACTTGGTGTTACATCCATCCCTCCACCAAACCAACTCTTGGAGGTAACAATAAATCTTGTATTAAAGTGAATTGCCGGTACCTTAGGATTTTTCATATGTGCTACAACCGATATTCCAGATGCCCAATAATATGGATTATTTTTTGCCCCAGGAATCTTGGATCTAAAATTTTTGGGAAATATTCCTTGAACTTCTGAGAAGTTTATGCCTACCTGATCAAATATCTGACCATTCTTTAAAATAAAATACTGTCCACCTCCATCTTTTAAATTTTTTTTATTCCAGGATTTTTTTTTTAAAATTGAAGGTTTAACTTTTTTTCTTTTTGCAGATTTTATTTCAATTTCTTGAAATTCTTTGCAAATTTCTGACTGGAGGTATTTAAACCATTCAGATGATATTTTTTTTTGTATTTTTAAACTTAATTCCATTTAAAATAACTTTCTTGTTTATAAGGGCAAAACCCAAGATTTTAATGCTTTCTTCTGTGTCATTCTGACCCTGTCAGGATCTATAAATTTGTCTTAATTATCAATAATAAATGATATTATAATTTGATGGATAAACCAGATAAAAAAAAGAATAGAAGAGACTTTATTTTCACCGCAAGTTATACAATTGGTGCCGTAGGATTGGGAGCAACTATTTGGCCACTTATAGATCAAATGAATCCCGACAGTTCTGTTAAAGCTCTGTCAACTACAGAAGTAGACATAAGTCAAATCCAGCCTGGAAAATCTATAACAGTTTTGTGGAGGGGAAAACCAGTTTTTATTAAAAGACGAACTCAGTCTGAAATTTCAGAAGCTCAATCTGTCAAATTAGAAGAGCTTAAACACCCAGAAAAAGATCAGGATAGAGTGAAAAAACCAGAGTGGCTAGTTATGCTAGGCATATGCACTCATTTGGGATGCGTACCTTTGTCTGACAAAGGTGAGTACCAAGGTTGGTTTTGTCCTTGTCATGGTTCACATTATGATACATCAGGAAGAATTAGAAAAGGTCCTGCACCAGTTAATATGGAAATACCAAAGTATACATTCATTGACGATAACACTATTAAAATTGGCTAATAATTATGAGTGATCATTACACACCTAGTTCAAAATTTGGAAAATGGTTTAATGATAGGCTGCCTCTTTTATCTTTAAGCGCCCATTTAAGGGAATATCCAACTCCTAGAAATTTAAATTACTGGTGGACTTTTGGAGGAATTTTAACTTTCTGTTTGATGTCTCAAATAATAACAGGGGTCGTACTGGGAATGCATTACGTTGCTCATGCAGATATGGCTTTTAATAGTATAGAACACATAATGAGAGACGTAAATTATGGATGGCTAATCAGATACATTCATAGCAATGGTGCTTCAATGTTTTTTCTTGCGGTTTATATTCATATTTTTAGATCTCTATTTTATGGGTCATATAAGTCTCCAAGAGAGATTATATGGATATTAGGAATGCTGATTTATCTTTTAATGATGGCAACCGCATTTATGGGCTATGTTTTGCCATGGGGTCAGATGAGTTTTTGGGGAGCAACGGTAATCACAAATTTATTTAGCGCAGTACCTTTGGTTGGAGAAAGTATAACCGAATGGCTATGGGGAGGATATGCGGTAGACAATCCTACACTAACAAGATTTTTTAGCCTTCACTATCTACTTCCTTTTTTAATTTTAGGTTTAGTAGTTCTGCATATTTGGGCTCTACATGTTCCGGGAAACAATAACCCTGTTGGGATCGATATAAAAAAACCCTCAAGCGATACCGTTCCTTTTCATCCATATATAACTATTAAGGATTTATTTGCTCTACTAGTTTTTTTAATAATTTTCTCTGGTTTTGTATTTTTTGCACCTAATATATTGGGTCATAGCGATAATTATATTCAAGCAAATCCACTAGTAACCCCCAAACATATTGTTCCAGAATGGTATTTGCTTCCTTTTTACGCAATTTTAAGATCTGTTCCAGATAAGTTGGGAGGAGTTATTTTATTGTTTGCGTCTATTTTTATTTTGATGGCTCTCCCTTGGCTCGATAGTAGCAAAGTACGATCGGCAATTTTTAGACCTATATACAAACAATTCTTCTGGTTACTTATGGTTGATGTGTTGGTTTTAGGTTATATGGGGGCCATGCCTGCAGAAGGAACCTATTTATTAATAGCGAGGGTAGCTACAGCGTATTATTTTATACATTTTATTGTTATTTTGCCTATTCTAAGTAAATTCGAAAAAACAGAGTCTTTGCCTTTAAGCATTTCCGACCCTGTTTTAACAGGTAGGACGGATAGATCTGATGTATAAAAAACAATCATTCTATTTTAAAATTTTTTTATTTTTAATTTGTTTTACTAATACTTCTTTATCTTCAGAAATTAATCTTTTGAAACAAGAATGGAGTTTTAAGGGTTTAACAGGAAAATTTGACAGAGCCTCTTTGCAAAGAGGCTACCAGGTATACAACGAAGTGTGTTCTTCTTGCCATTCTATGAATCTTTTAAGCTATAGAAATTTAGGTGAAAAGGGTGGGCCAGAATTTTCAGTTGAACAAGTTAAAGCAATATCCGCTAATTTTGAAATTACGGATGGGCCAAATGAAGAAGGCGAAATGTTCACAAGATCTGGAAGGCCTTCAGATAAATTTGTTTCACCTTACCCCAATGTTCAAGCTGCCATGGCTTCAAATGGAGGAGCTTATCCGCCCGATATGTCTGTTTTAGTTAAAGCAAGAAAGGGTGGAGCAGACTATATTTATTCCATTTTAATGGGCTATAAAGAAGCGCCCCAAGGTTTTGAATTGGAAGAAGGAGTTTATTATAACCAGTATATGGACGGTAATAAGATTAAAATGGCAAATCCACTTTCGGACGATTTAATCACCTATGCTGACGGTACAAATGCCACGGTTTCTCAAATGTCCAAGGATGTTACTACTTTTCTAACATGGGCGGCAGAACCACATTTGGAAGCTAGACACAAAACGGGTATGAAAGTTATTATTTATCTTATTATATTTACAATTTTGATCTATCTGAGTATGAAAAGATTATGGTCAAGGATTGACTCTGAAAAATAGAACATCTCCATCTTTAACCGAATAATCTTTACCTTCTAATCTTAATTTTCCATTTTCCTTTGCTTTTTCAAAGCTTCCGTACTTTTCAAAATCTTCATAGGAAACCGCTTCAGCTCTTATAAATTTTTTTTCAAAATCAGTATGTATAACACCAGCCGCTTTTTGAGCTAATGTATTTTTTTTTATTGTCCACGCTCTGGATTCTTCCGGTCCAGAAGTAAAAAATGTATTTAAGTCAAGTAAATCGTAACCAGTTGTTATTAGTTGGTTTAGACCGGTCTTTTCCAATCCTATATTTTTCATATACATCTCTTTTTCCTCTGATTTTAAATCAGTAATTTGATCTTCTATATCTGCACATATAATTACAAATTTCTCATTTGAGTATTTCTTTTTTAAGAGATCAGTATAATTATTTCCGTTTCTTACATTTTCCTCATCAACATTACACACTATTATGTATGGCTTGATTGATATTAAACCTATTTCTTTAAGAATTTTTTTACTATCAATTTCGTTATACTCTCCCAGATTTTCACCTTTATTTAGTTTACCTAATACATTCTCGAGTAATTTTGTTTGTTTTTCAGTCATCTTTTTTTTCATATTTTTTTGAAGTTTTTTTTCTAAAAGATTTATATCTGATAGCAATATTTCTGTTTTAATTGTTTCAAGATCATTTAGAGGATCTATTTTTTTATTAACATGTTGTATTTTTTCAGAGTCAAAACATCTAACAAGATGAACTATTGCGTCAACTTCTCTTATATGTGAAAGAAATTTATTTCCCAAACCTTCTCCCTTGGAAGCTCCCTTTACTAACCCGGCTATGTCTACAAATGTTATATTTGCACTTATTTTTTTTTTTGACTTTGATAACGAAGATAAAATGTCTAATCTTCTGTCAGGAACGTCAACGATTCCAATATTGGGATCGATTGTACAAAAGGGAAAATTAGCAGCTTGTGCGTTTTTTGAAGATGTCAAAGCATTAAACAAAGTTGATTTGCCGACATTAGGCAACCCAACTATTCCACACTTAAATCCCATCCAGATTTTGATTCACCTTGCTTGAAAAAGTGTCTATTTTTTTTTCAATAAGTGTAGGTATCATTTTGACTATATTTTTGGTTATATCTTTGATTCTGTCTTCTTCATTCTCACTAAAATCTTCCAGAACGTGAGTATCTACTTTTTTACCATTTTGTGGATGACCAATCCCTATCCTAACTCTTGAGTATTCTTTTCCAATTGATTTATCTATTGATTCTATTCCGTTATGACCCGCACTACTTCCTCCAAATTTAGCTTTTATTTTTCCTAAATCAATATCCATATCATCATGGAAGACAAATACATCTTTGGCATCTATCTTAAAATATTCTATGAGTTCTTTTATACATGTTCCGGAATTGTTCATAAACGTCAAAGGTTTTATTGCATAAACTTTTTTATTATCAATATTGCCTGTTGTTAAAAGCCCTTTGAATTTTGGTTTTTGCTTTGAAAGACTAAACTGCTGATTGATTGCATCGATAATTTTAAAACCGATATTGTGTCTGTTGTTATTGTTGTTTGGGCCGGGGTTTCCTAAACCTACTAATAAAAGCATATAAATTTATTTTTTTTCTTGTTTCTTTTCCGGAGCGGGTTTTGCAGCAGATTTTTTATCACTAGTTGCTTCTTTCCCTTTTTCGTCTTTCTTAGGAGCGTCCCCTTCTTTTGCTGGTGCCGCAGCCTCCCCACCTTCTGCGGTAGGAGCAGCCTCACCCTCAACACCTTCTGCAGGAGTTTCTTCAGCAGGTTTTTCTGGTTCTTTAACAATTGTCGGAGCAGCAACGGTTGCAACAACAAAATCTCTATCAGTTATAGTTGGTTTTGCATTTTCTGGAAGTTTAACAGATGAAATTTTTATACTTGCCCCAATCTCCAGATTAGCTAGATCGACCTCAATATTTTCAGGAATATTTTCTGCAGAACAACTTAATTCAACCTTTCTTCTTACAATGTTTAGCACTCCTCCGCTTTTCAAACCGGGACAATCTTTGTTGTTTTTAAATATAACTGGAATTTGTAGAATAATTTTTGAACCTTTGGCAATTCTCATGAAATCAATATGGATAGGTTTATCCGAAGTCACATGATAGGAAATATCTCTAGGTATAACTTTCTCAGTTTTTCCATCAATATCCAAATCAATTATTGTAGAAAGAAATGATTCTGAATTAAAAATATTATTAAAACGTTTTTCTTCAATACTTATTTTTAAATTTGGATTCTTGCCACCATACAAAACTGCCGGTATAAAACCTTTGCCTCTCAAGACATTTAGGTCACCAGTAGTTTTAGAATCTCTTCTGGTAGCTTTTAAATTGTTAATCATTTAAGGTGTGCAATTTATAACTCAACTTTGAAATAAAACAAGCGCTAATTGAACAGGCTAGATACAGATGTTGAATTTGAAATCCTTTTTATAGCTTCCGCCATAAGTTGGGCAATAGATAAAACTTCTATTTTACTAGCTTTCTTTATTTTTTTTGAATTATCGATACTGTCAGTGATTATTAATTTTTTGATTTTTGACTTTTGAATTTTGCTTATAGCATCACCGCTTAAAACCGCATGTGTGATAAACACATGTACATTTCTAGCTCCTTTTTTTACCAAAGCATCTGCCGCATTTACAATTGTTCCGCCACTATCAATTATATCGTCTACTATTATACAATCCTTGCCCTGAACATTACCAACAATATTCATAACTTTAGATTTTCCAGGTTCTGGTCTTCTCTTATCAATAATTGCTAAGTCGGCTTTTATCTTTGTTGCTAATCCTCTTGTCCTTTCAATTCCGCCCGCATCAGGTGAAACGCATATAAGATTTTTGCTTTTTATATTTTTTCTGATGTATCTTGCAAATATTGGAGTAGTAAATAAGTTGTCTACCGGCATGTCAA
>Ga0208764_10002626_pt1 | contig 11267 bp, 10 predicted proteins | sample ETNtaG_18_FD_185762 | JGI IMG/M metagenome (GOLD analysis project Ga0208764, IMG submission 185762) | Marine microbial and viral communities from oxygen minimum zone, Eastern Pacific Ocean - ETNP201302SV91 (SPAdes) (version 2) | ecosystem: Environmental > Aquatic > Marine > Oceanic ... | reverse complement strand
AATCATAAGGATCAGATAAAAAAATAAATCCATTTGAAATTTGTTTGGAGATAGTTTTTAGTAAAAGTAATGGTTCAACCAATTCAAACATATTTAATGCAAGAATTAAATCGAATTTTTTCTTGCCTAAAGGATTATGAAATATATCAGACAAGAAATATTCACAATTTTTTGGGGATTTTTTTTTAGCTTCAAGCAAAGCTGAAAAAGATGTATCAATTCCAAAAACATGCGTATGCTTTGATCCAAGTGTATTAGATATTATCCCAATAGAAGAACCATATTCTAAAACAAAATTTTTTGCAGGTATTTTTGATATATGTGATTTTATATTTTTATAAAATGATAATTTTTTGTTTGATAGATAAATGCAGGTCCAACGTTTTTCGGTTTGAAAAAAATCATTTTCTGATTTTTTGACTTTAGACATGATATTTTTGATAAATTCCTTCATTACTTTTGTAATTGATAATTCAAAAAGTAATCCACCTAACGAAGAACGATTTGCTAGAAATTGAGGCAGATTTTCTAATAGAATAGGGATCTTTGAAATTATTGGAAATTTTAAATGGCAATTATTACAGAGAAAAAATCCTTCATTGATTTCAGTTGTTTCATCAAATACATCTAGAATTAGAGTTCCCTTACATTTTACGCAAAATATGAATTGAGAATTTTTTCTATTCAATAATAAGAGAGATTATTTGTAGAATATCTATTTTAGGTTTAATCATCTAGGAAATTAATAATTAAGATAGTATTAAATTAGTTTTTATTTTATTTTTATTATGGTAGAATTTACAGAATTTGCGGAAGCACTTTTAGATCAAATTTCAGTAGAGATTAATGAAGAAAAGGAAATTGCAAAGTTATCAGAAAAAATTAATGATGATCCTGAATTTCCTAATCAATTTACAGAGTTAGAGTCATTTTCCAAAGAGATGTTTCCAAAGATTTCTAAGAAAGTTGAAGAATTTACAGGATTTGAAGTAAAGCCAAACCTCAGAATTGAGTTTCCAGAGTTGAAGGAATTTAAATTATTGAAAGGTAAGAAGGTATTTGCAACAAAACAATCAAGGAATTTTGTTGATAAATTATTTTCAGCAGTTTCAGATTTAGATATTAAGAATATTGCAGAGTTAATTGAAAAAGACACTGAGAAGTTTTTAGTATATTCTACCTATGCAAAATCATACATTTCAAAAATATCAACCACGTATGGAGACTATTTAGATTCTTGTGTGTATCTTAACAAGTTTATTCTATCAAGTTATCCAAAAATCATTCTCTATAAACAGGGCAAACCGTATGACTTTCGAAAAGAACAGGTCGAATCAGGTTACAAAGGTGCACTCAAGATGACAATGGTTGAAGAAATAGTTCATTCGACACAAGATAATTTACAGGAAGATAACAAGAATGCTGCCATAAATGTAAATTCAATTAATGAGGAATTAGCTAGAATAATTCTTAATCTTGAGACAAATGCCGCAGATAGTCTTTATGATTATTTACAGTTACAAACCGTTCCAGATAACTTTCCAATTGCCAAACGTGCCAATCTATTTTTTATGTTAAATCCGGACAATTTTGTTGTCAATGTGTTAGGACCAGATGTAATGACATATTCTCATGTAGAAATTGATCCTAAAATATCAGAAATTGTTCCCGAATTATCAGACATTTATCAAAGATGGTTATTACCAATTCAAACACATCACGCCGCATTTTCTACAATGGAAGGCATTGCAGAATTTGCAGTCCAGAATATTCTACAAGATGATGATGATTTTCAAAATTATTTAACAACTTTCATGGGAACTGATTTTTCATCATACAAAGTCAGGAAAAACATGGGAAAGGAATTAACAGAAAAAGTTTATCAAAAATTTGGAAATAATGCATTCAGATTTTTAATTGAAAAACCACCTAGCACAAGAGAACTCAAAGAACCAGAACTTTATCTAAAAAGGGATTTATCTACCGGTTCAGAACACATGTAATGAATGAGAGAGAAGTCTCACTTGTTTCAGAATGGAACTCTTTTGTAAATAGTGAAAATTATAATTTAATTGAAAAATGCCTAAAACTAGCACAGATTCTTGAATATCCAAAATTAGACATATCAAAGGAAGTAGAGAAGATTAAAGAATTAGGTCTAATGTTCAGAAATAGAATTACAGAATTAAAAAATCCTACATATGTGATTTCACTACTAAATGAATTTCTATTCGAATCTGAGGAATTTCAAGGAGATTTAGACGATTATTATAATCCCAAAAATAATTTTCTTAATTATATCTTAGAAAAAAAATCAGGAATACCAATTACATTATGCATTCTATATACAGAAATTGCAAAATATGCAAATTTGGATCTAAAGATAGTAGGATTTCCAAGTCACGTTATTGTTAAGTATGGTGAAGAGATGATTTTAGACCCATTTAACAGAGGTAGATTATTAGAATTAGAAGATTTACAAGAAATTTTGTATCAAAATTATGGCGACAATGTAGAATTCGAGGCAGAATATTTGAATCAAATTTCAGATGAAAAAATAATAATTCGGATGTTAAGAAATTTGAAAAATTCTTACACAGATTCTTTTGGGTATGAGATGGCAAGCATGTGTAATAAAATGATTTTAGGGATACTGCCAAACTCACCTGATGAAATTAGAGATATGGGAATTTTAGAAGAAAAATTAGAGAATTATGATGATTCAATTAAATTTCTTAACAAATATTTGGAAATGGAACCAAATGCAGAAGATGTTGATTTTGTTTTAGAATTGATTAGACAAATTAGAGATAAGATTAATCAATAATTGATGAAACATCATGACCTTTTTTGATCATTTTTACTTCATGCCGTGCTAGTTCATTTCTAAAAGCATTTTTGATTACATCAATTTCATTTCGCAAAGTTGCAATTTCATCTTCTAGCTTTTCGATTCTGTCATAAACCGTTCCTTCTCCTTCAGAACTCATATTCAGATATTAGAAAAATTCTTTAAAAAGGTATGGTTGTGCTCAATCTAGCTATAAATCAAATTCTTGATTACATGCAGGACATTTAGCTCGTTCTTCTCCAACATTTCCAATAATGAAAATTCGGCCAATTGTTTGGCATAAAGGACACATTCCGGTTGTAACATTTTTTGGACCTGTTTTGACTATTTTTTGACTTTTTCTACGTCCCATTTTGTTTCTAAATTATACAATTATCAAGTCAATATTAAAGCTGGCGCGGGGAGAGGGATTTGAACCCCCGAGTTCTTGCGAACATGAAATTAGCAATCTCACGCCATACCGGGCTAGGCGACCCCCGCTCAAACTGATTGAATTACGTTGGTTAATTAGTATAACTTGAAAATGTGATGAGACAAATATTTTAAGAAAAGTTATTCGTCTTCAAACCTAGCATAATTTTTTGTAATATCTCGTAAAGGAGTTCGTTTTCCGCCTACAACTTTAAGATCAACCTGGATTTTCCCATTTTCAACAGTTATGATGTTATAGCTATTTTCAAAGAATCCTCTTACACGTTTAGAGGAGGTTGTACCAGCATTTGCGATAAGCAGATTGCTAAAATCCCACATCCAAGGTCTATGTTTATGACCACATAAAACAAGATTTACTTTAGAATCCAAAGTTGCACGTAAAACATCACCTGCATCAACGATTGTGAGTCTATCAGAACCAGTATCAGGAATACCTATCAAATGATGATGCATTGCAAGAATAGTAACTCTATCTTCAAACTTTTTCATAGTTCTTTCAAGCCAGAGTGTTTGCCTATATCCAACTTCACCGTCATCACGATCTGGTCTTGCAGTTCCTAGTGTAACTACTACTACCTCATCACTCAGTTCATTAATTGTTTGAAATGGAAAATATTTTTTGAAATGTAAATATCCAGTGTTTCTATAATCATGATTTCCAGGCATTGCGATGATTTTTTCAGCATTAATTTTTGAGATTAATTCTTTACACCCTTCATATTCTTCTTTTAGACCTTCATTGGTCAAATCGCCAGTAATTATTACTGCATATGGAGATAATTCATTTACTTCATCAATTACTTGTTCAAAAACATCATTACGAAATTGTGATCCAAAATGAACATCAGATAATTGGACAATCTTCACAAGATTATGTTAAGATTATACTGATTTAAGATTTTTCAATTTGAAAAATTGAGTTTTGATTTATTGCCAGTACTTTTCCCTAAACCATTTTTTATTATTTCTAATGCTTCATGAGTCCTTTCAGGCTTTGGTAACTGAATCATGAATATTTTTTCAGGATGATTTACAGAAGTGATAGCAAGTATAGTATTTTTAGCAAGTGATTCAAAGAACTCGAGATTCTCATTTGCATTAATTAGAATTTTTTCATTTATTCCACCGTATGAAAATGTCAATAATATCTCTACAAAGACATGACCCAATCCATCTTGCAAAATATTTAGATTAGTATCTACAGACAAGGGTTTGCCTGCAACCTTATTCAAGATATCATCAAACTTTCGTCCTTCAAATCCAATGCAAGGAACTTTTTTACCTTCAAAATCTTCTACAGACAAATCCTTATGACATTTTTTTAAAAATTCATTTAGTTCGTTATTTGTCAAATCATTTCCTTGATAATTTTGGAATTACGTAATCACCGGCTTTTACCAAGAAAGGCGTGATAAATGCAGTTATTATTGCAATTAACCCAATCAATGGGAACAAAAATGCACTGACAACACCAGCATCTACTCCAACCTTAATTATTACAATTGAGAATTCACCTCTAGGTGCTGCAAGAGTAAATGCTGAACGAAGTGATTTTCCTTTTGGTTGCCTCATCAATACATTTCCAAGCAAATTTCCTCCTAGCTTCATGCCAAGGGCAATTGCAATTAATGCAATTGCAATAAAGATGTAATTTTCTAATTGACTTACATCCATTAGAGCACCTACAGATACAAAGAAGATTGCAACAAACATGTCCTTTATCGGACTGGATAGAATTTTAGAGACCTCTGCAGATTTTGATTCTGCAACAAGTACGCCTGCAAGAAATGCACCAATTGCTACAGATAGTCCTACAATATTTGCCAGTAATGCATAACCAAAACATACACCTAAGACACTGAGTAGTAAAATTTCTCGATTTTCAGCACTTGCAACTTTGTCTATTAATTTTGGAATTGTACGTATTCCCACAGTAAAGGTTCCAACTATCAAAATTGTAGCAACAACTACAACAGCAATTGCACCTTCAATTGACACAGTTCCTGCTAATGCAATTGATTCTAATGATGCAATTAGAATTACAGCAATTACATCTTCAACAATCAATATTCCTAAAACTAGAATAGAAGATTCTTTTTTGATCTTCCCTGTTTCCTCTAAAACTTTTACAATTATTGCAGTACTGCTGATAGATAATGCAGCAGCAAGAAATAATGAATCCATGAATCCTAATCCAAACATAGTGCATGCATAAAATACAGCAATTAGAGTAAGAAATAGACCAAGACTTCCTACACCGATAGCAACTTTACCAATAGAACGTATTTTTGCAAATGGAAATTCAATACCAATTACGAATAAAAGCAAAATTACACCAATTTCAGCAAAAACATTCAGTGCCGCAATATCTGAGAGTATTCCTACAGCTCCACCAGGTTCCACATTTCCACTTTCAGGAAGAAATGAAGTCCAGAGAGGAGATAACGGTCCAATCAGCATCCCAGCAAATAGATATCCAATGATTAGAGGTTGTCTTATCTTAAAGAATGCAAGTGTGACAATTCCTGCAAGAATCATTATCACTGCCAGATCAGTTACAAAGGTGTCATGAGGCATTTGTAGAGGATTGATTTTATCAACTAAACTCCAGATTCCTCCTTCTATGGTGCTTTCTTCATTCCCAGCACCTAACTGAAGGAAAATGTTTTGCATCTATGTATAGTGTAATAGTTAATTTAAAACAATTTTCAGGATACAGCTTTATTTTGATAAATTTTTCACTATAATATCTGGGATGATGATCAGAGTGTCTGATTTATGAAGAAATAATCTCTGGGGTATCTGACCAGAATGGTTATTTTGATAGAACCTTCGTTATATATGGTACGGTACCATACGGTAATACATGATACAATGCGAATATTGCAATAGAGGTTTTATTGAAAGCCAAAATGGATTAGCTGAGAAGACATTTCATCAGTTATTACATGACCCAGAGACTATCAACAAATAGTCTCTACGTTTTTCTTTTTTCATACCTCACTTTTTAAACCAGCAATGTAACTTCAGAATATAATGGCAGATAGAAAGAGAATAATAAAAAAGGAATCCGCCAAAACAAAAAGAGATCCAAGTCCTTCACAAGTATACAACAAAGTGAATGCAGTTTCAGAATCAACAAAAGCATTATCAAAGGAAATTAAAGGAATGGCTAAGATATTCAAAGATAATCAGAAGATTCTGGTATCAATGAGCGATATGATGGAATCAATAAGTTTAGCAATGACGCAAATGCAGAAACAAGCAAAACAAATCAACATAATTGAAGAAGACACACAGAGATTATTCACAGGGTTAAACCAAGTAAAAATTCATGAGAAATTCATCACAAAGCTGAATAAACAAACGGAACAATTAGATAAAAAAATTGTAAAGATAGATGAGAAACAGGATTCAATGCCAAAAACCAACGAGATTATAAAATCAATTTCAGAAAGTAAGGAATCCATACGAAATAATTCAAAAATGATTATGAAAATTGCAAACAGAGTAGATCAAGTAAAAGACAAAATGGATGAGGAACCAAAAGTTGGAAGAAATGTTACATCACAGATTGAAGAACTCAGAGAGGGTATAAGATCAATAACTAGTAGGACAGGAGATATTGGAAAAGATATGTCAAATTTGAAAAATGAGATTGGAGGATTAGTATCCAGTCCAAAGATTTCCTCTTTGATAGGAGATGGAATGAAGACGTTCAAATCAGAGATTGAAGAAAAAATATCGAATATTTCAAATATGATAGATCGTTCAGACCGAATTGTATCTGAATTTCATCAAAAAACAGACAAAGTTATGCATGAATTACAAAGTGTAAAAGGAGTCACAAACAAGGCCTCAGATGACAGTTCTAAAGAAGTTGTGGCAATTCTCAAACTTAACGAATATCAATCAAGTATTAGAATGCAGGCTGAATCAAAATATGGAGATATTAAGGATGTTGAAAAAATGGCAACACAAACAACTGAATTAATTAATTTGTTTGACAGATTATCAATTGAAACAGAAAATAAGATTCCACTTCCATATGAAGTTAGACAATGGGCAGTGGGTAAAATTTTTGATTGTGCAGATAAATGGGAATTACGATTTTCAGAAGTTTTTAGTATATTGATAAATAATTTAGGAAGAGAGTTACTAAAAGAAGCAATTAGAATTCCTCAGGTCAGAGATATTTTTGGAATTCGTGCAGTTGATGAAATCAGGAACGAATTAAATATTTCTTAGACATCCTGTGAGACATCATATTCATTCATTTTTTGCTTCTTTTTATTTAGTACAGCAAATATTCCTAAAATTGCTGCAATCCAAATACAACTGAATATTATATTTGAAAAACTCACATACATGTAAGGTATAGCATCTGCAATGTTTTCTTGTATAAGGATAGCACGACTGTTAATATCTAACATGCCAGTATGATATGCAGCGCTATCAGTAGGGACTGCTGCAATTTTTTCTGCACTTAACAACATTGTATCAAGATCAGATTGAATTCTTACAAAATTTGTAGAATCAGTTGGGAATATCCAAACAGGGTTTCCTGTTGCAGGAAGATTTGCTTTAATTGAATTAATGTCAGCGATGATTGATTGAGGATTTGATGTTGCTACAATTCGATCTAAGAAACCAACCGATTGATCAAGAGGGTATACATCACTTGCATAGCCTGTATATGATGCATAACCACCAATTGCAATTATTGCAAAGATACCAACGAGTGCAAGTTTGTAGAAATTATTAGCCAATTTTTCCTCTTTTGTTATTTTATGCTTTGTAGATTGTGGTCTTTTATATCTTGTATGAGAGAAACTTAGCCATGAAATGTAAAAGAATCCTACAGCCTGTAGTGCAATAATAGGTACGAATATAGGATTATTAGAAAATATTGCGATGAATATTCCAAGAATCCCATACACAGCAAAGAACATTTCCAATAAAGTGGTCTTTGAGAAAGGCAAGTTGTATGCTTTATCTCGCCAATCATCATCATTTGTAACAATTCCATATTTTGGAGTTCGAAGAAATTCATTCTTTTTACCAAATACTCCATCAAACACAGCTACAGTATTATTCACAGACATCCCAATTGAGTAAACAAGAAGATATGGCAATGCCTTTGCATGTCCCTTCCAATTATTTTTGTACATTTTATTAATAACGAGAAGATACGCACCTGGACCCATAGCAAGATAGGTTGCTAAAGTTAATGCAGGCAAAAAGCTGACAATGTAAAGATTAACTTCAGATGCAAGAAGTATTGGAAGTGTAATAAATTGTATTAGCATAAGTGGAAAAACAATATGTCGTGTAAGTTGAATGAAAGCCTGTAGTTTTGCATCAAAAGCTATTTTTCTTTTAAGTAGGATATCACCAAGCAGTTTAACAGCACATTGTATAGAGCCCTTAGCCCAACGAAACTGTTGTCTTTTTGCCCCATTCATTTGTACTGGGAGCTCTGCATCAACTACTATATCAGGTAAAAATAGACATTTCCAGCCTTTCATCTGTGCTCTATAACTTAGATCTAAATCTTCCACCAGAGTTGCAGTATGCCAACCACCTGCATCATCAATACATTCTTTTCTCCAGATACCTGCAGTTCCATTAAAATTCATGAATAGTTTAGAATTACTTTTTGCTTTTTGTTCTACCAAGAAATGAAAATCTAAATTTAATGCCTGAGCTTGCGTAAGAGCAGAATAATTTTCATTGATATGTCCCCATCTACATTGAACAAGACCAATATTTGATTTTGTAAAGTGAGGTATTGCTTTTTTCAGATACCACGTTGGAGGAATAAAGTCTGCATCAAAGATTGCAACAAATTCACTAGTAGTAGATTTCATTGCATGTTTTAAAGCACCAGCCTTGTATCCATTTCGTGTCCCCCTACGAACATGTTCAATATCAAATCCTAAACTTTGGTATTTTTTTACAGTATTTGACATTGTTTCAACAGTATTATCATCAGAATCATCTAGAACCATGATTCTCATCTTATCTTTAGGATAATCTTGTTGACATACAGCATCAACTAGTCTTGTTGCAACGTACTTTTCATTATAGATTGGTAGCTGAATGGTGATTGTTGGTTCACCGACCTCAATAATTGGATTAATATCTTTCCGGCGACTGGATAAAAATGCCAGATAATAGAAATTACAGGTATACCCAATGATTAGAATTGCACAGAATATGAAAATTTGAAATATAAATTGAGTGAACGGATTTCCTTCCAATGTCTACCACTTTGAAACTTGTATCGGTGCTATATATCTGAAATCAGAAAGATTACTTTTGTTCAAAGATTTTGATGGCTTTTGGAGGACAAACTCCCTCACATGCAAGACAGAAAATACAATCAGGTTCTTTTGACATTAATGGTTTCTTATCAGACGCAGGATTTCCAGAAAATTCTGCAAATTCATAAACACCTACAGGACATGCATCGATACAAGCACCATCTGCAACACAAATATCAAAATCAACTGATACAAATTCGCCCCATACACCCATAATTCCATTTTCAGTTCCAATTCGACCCCATGTTTTAATCTCATGGCCAGTTTCAGCTTCGAACGATGGAGATTGTTTCATTTTAGATTTATACTCAATGTCGATTGGTCCAGGCTTTGCACCATCTGGTATTTCCATATTCGCTTCATCGATTTCTTCAATTGCATCATCTTCAGATGCAGCTTTTGGTTTTGGTTTTGCATTAAGAACAATCATTGCTAGAGGTGTTAATTCTTCTAATCTTTTGATTGATTCTTTTTCAGAAATTTTTTCAAGTTTAATTAATGCAGCACGGAATTTTTCTTCAAGTATGGTATTACGTAAGACAGTATCAGTAACCATCTTTGCAAAATGATCAGCTTTTTTTCTATAATCTTTTAACCAATGTGGATCACCGAATTTATCAATTGGCCAAATTTGATAGATAATATCAACAACTTCGCCAGTTACAATTTCTACTGTGACATTCAGATCAACTTTTTCATAATTTTTATCATATTGATTAGACATATTTTCTTCAGTCCAATTGTATGTAGCAAATATTCTATCTGCATAGATTTCCATTTCAAATGCCTTTTTCAAACCATCATGGATAGATTTTATTTCAAGGGGATCATCTAATTTGAATGGCAAACGATACAATCCCAGTTTAAATCCGTGTAATGGATAAACACCTCTTTTTGCAGTGGGGGATTCCATTGTGTAAACACGATCTTTCAGTAATAGTGACATTTACACTAATTGCGTCTCAATTAGTTAAAAATGTTATCGAGTGACAAGTAAGAATTTCATCGAGTGTTAATTTTCTGTTGGATTTGACTCACACTTTACAACTAAGTCACTGTTTTGTTCATCAATAATTCCACATGTATCGATATCTTCTCCACCATCAATTATATCAAAACCAAGTCCACCAAAAATATAATCTTCACCAGAATGACCTTTGATTATATCATTTCCAGATTGGCCAGAAATATTGTCGTTGCCTTCATTTCCAAAGATTATATCATTGCCTTCACCACCCAAGATACAATCATTGCCTTTATTTCCAGAGATTATATCATCACCACCTTTTGCAAATATTAAATCAGGAAGTGTGGTTCCAATTAACAAATCATCATCTTCAGAACCTACAATTGTATTGTAGTAAGATGGAGAATTACCACAAGCCTGAACAGAGATTACCTGGGACGAGAATGATGAATTTCCAAATTTATCAGTTGCAGTCCATGTGACTATTGTTTCACCTAGTGGGAATACTTCAGGTGCATCGTTAGTAATCATTGGGGAATCATCAATGATATCTTCTCCATATGCTAATCCAACATCAACAAGATTTGTGGTGCTTACTGCGTCAATAACTATGTCTTGAGGAGTATTCAATGATGGTGCGGTTGTGTCAATAACTGAGATGGTTTGAGTGGTGGATGCTGAGTTACCAGAG
>Ga0208764_10002624_pt1 | contig 11270 bp, 7 predicted proteins | sample ETNtaG_18_FD_185762 | JGI IMG/M metagenome (GOLD analysis project Ga0208764, IMG submission 185762) | Marine microbial and viral communities from oxygen minimum zone, Eastern Pacific Ocean - ETNP201302SV91 (SPAdes) (version 2) | ecosystem: Environmental > Aquatic > Marine > Oceanic ... | reverse complement strand
ATGAGAACCTTATTTTAATCTCATAAACCTTATTTATTAAATCTGTACTTTATATTTTTTCTTTTAATATTCAGCAATTACAAAGTTTTCTTTCATTATCTCTTGAATCTTTTTAATAAAATAAATTTTAATCCTTTTTTAATAAGCTTCGTAATGATCTTGTAATAATTAAAGAATAGTTTTACATTTGTTTGAGGTATTTAATTACCGAAAAAATATGTTTTTTAATTTATCTAATTAAGAGGGACACGATGTCTAAAAAGATATACGCAGCCGTATTATCTGCCTTGTTTATATTCTCAACGTCAACTTTTGCTGATGTTTCAACAACTTCTTCAATCAGAGGTGTTGTGAATGTTTCAGGTGCAGTAGTATCGGCAACACACACTCCAACAGGATCAACAAAATCAAAATCAGCTACAGATGGCGGTTTCTACTTATCAAACTTATTGATCGGTGGACCATATGAAATAACAGTTTCTGCTCCAGGCTATAAATCAGAGAGCATAGGCGGTGTTTTTCTGACCTTAAATGAAACTACTAATATAGAAGTTAATTTAGTCTCTAATAGTATAGAAGAGATTACAGTGACAGCTGCTGCTTCACAGGGCTCAATTAGGATGGGCACAGGAACATTCCTTGATAGGGATGCAATAGATGGTATTCCAACTGTAAACAGATCAATAGCGGATATAGCTAAGATTGATCCAAGAGTGACAATTAGCTCTGGTTCTAGCAGATATTCTGAAATCTCAGTTATGGGACAAAACAATAGATTCAATGACTTTACAATTGACGGTGTTAGCTTTAATGATCCGTTTGGCTTGAATGCTAATGGCTTTGGCAGTATGAGAAACCCTATTGGTATGGAATTTGTTGATCAGATGTCAGTTGATGTTACACCTTTCGATGCCTCAAGAGGCAACACTACTGGTGGTTCCATTGCTACTGTCACAAAGTCAGGTACCAATGAATTTCATGGTAGCGTATTTTTTATTGAACGAGATGAAAGTAATATAGGTGATGCTCCTGATGGAACAGAATTCCCTGAATTTAGTGAAGAAACAATTGGCTTTACCTTCAGTGGCCCAATCATTAAAGATAAACTTTTCTTCTTTGTTGGCTACGAAGAATTTGAATCAGCGAGTCCTGCTCTTTATGGAACAAAAGATAGTAATGCAGCAATTAAGGCTGATGCTCTTACCACTGCCATGGCGGATGAGATCAAAGGTATTGCTATGAATAGATACAACTATGATCCAGGTGAAATATCTAACTTTACAACTCCTGAAACGAGTGAAAAAATGATGCTTAAGCTCAATGCCAATATTTCAGACATTCATCGAGCTGTTGTTACGGTTCAACGGGATGAGGATCTGTATCCTAGAAAATACAATAGGGGATCTACGGTCTTTAGTAATAACTGGTATGCAAAACCACCTGTTATTGATCGTGAATCATTCACACTTTATAGTGACTGGAACGACAGGCTCTCAACCAAGATTAGATATTCACATTATCAATTAACAGAAGATGATGCTTCTCTGGGAGATCCATTTATGCCTGAGGTGAACATTGAAGTTTGTGATGGTGGTGATTGCGATAATGTTTATTTAGGTGGCGATCGATATCGAGGTGCAAACTACATTGATATTGATTCTGATTTCCTTAGTTTCAAAGCAACTTATGACTTAGGTGATCATGTCCTTTCTGCAGGTATTGATCGGGACGAGAGTGCCGTTTATAACCTCTTCATTGCAAGGTATAACGGTGAAGTTCAGTTTGATAGTATTGCAGACTTTGAAGCTGGCACTTATTCTTATCTCAGATTCCACACCCCACAAACTGGTATTGCCGATGTGGATAGCGTTGCAGCTAATTTTGACATTGAAAAAACCAGTATGTTTGTGCAAGACAGAATTTATATGGGTGATCTAACGCTTGATATTGGTCTTAGATATGACCAAGTTGAAACACCAACTGCCCCTGTGGCAAATCCTAAATTCCAGCAAAGGAATGGATTTTCAAATGCTCAACGATTTGACTTTGACTCCGTTCAACCTAGATTTGGATTTAACTACGATGCTTCAGAATCACTTTTTGGAGATATGGATTCAATTGTGAGTGCTGAGATCAGAGGTGGTTACGGTAAGTTTATGGGTCGAATACCTAGAGTCTGGTACGGGAATGCGTATTCCAGATCAGGCGGTTTGAGTGATTATGTTAAGGTCTATGGTTACGATTCAACGCTTCCATCATTTAGATGTGGAGGAACTGTAGGACCTATGCCTGCAGGTGATCCATCTTTCTTTTGGATGGGCGCATCAAGTAATTATTGTATACCTTCAAGCCCATACTTTAATGATGCGCAAGCAACTGATCCAGACTTTGAGGCACCTCAAAGCTGGAGAATGAATTTAGCTCTAGATCTAGTTACAGCTGGTGGTTATGAGTTAACTTTCGAGTATAACCATGATGATGTTGATAAGGCTGTCTTCTACAAAGAGTTAGGCTTAACTCTTGAAGGATATATGGCAGATGGAAGAGGTATTTACTCTCATGGACCTGGTGATTTTCTATTAACAAATACAGATGAAGGTGGCGCTGAAGCTTACTCATTCTCTATGAGAAAATCCTTTGATAATGGTTTTAGTATGTTCGGATCCTGGTCATCAGTGAGTGCAAAAGATGTCTATCCACTGACATCTGCTCAAGCTGAGTCTGCTTATGGATATACCCAAAGATGGGATGGTGAGAATGTCCCAGCAGCAAATTCTTCGTTTATGGCTGATAGCAAAGTAGTGGTTGGTATGGAATATAGAACTATGTTATTTGGTGATAATGAAACCAGAATTTCTGCAATATACATTAACAAGTCAGGTGAGCCTTACAGCGTTACTTTTGATAACGGGAGATATAGCCCAATAGGCGGCTCAGGTTATAGTATGTTTAAAGATGACTATTCTTTAGCCTATATACCTACAGGCGCTGATGATGCTAACGTTGTCTTTAGTTCTGCCAGTGTTGCTTCAGATGTAATGGCACATATCAACAGCGGTCCATTAGCTCAATACAAAGGAACTTATGCTCCTAGGAATGCGTTTGAGAATCCTGGATACGACAGATTGGATGTCAGGATAACTCAAGAGATCCCATCTTTTATGGAAGGCCATAAGTTTATCTTCTACCTTGATCTCTTGAATGTACTGAACATGCTTGATGATGAGGATGGAAGAATCTTCGAATACGGATACAACACTAGTCGTCAAATCATAGCCGATGCTATGGATGATGGTCGATTCGAGATCAAGGGTGTTGATCCAGATGACAGTCTTTATCTTCAAGATAGTGACGGTCAATCAAGATGGCAAATACAAATGGGATTGAAATATAGATTCTAATTTAATTTGCTCAATCAAAATAAAGCCGCCCATTGGGCGGCTTTTTTTGTTACTTTAGGGCTACTATGAAAGATAATTTAAAATCATGGAACCTAAGAGCTCTTCTAACATTGCCATTAGTTGCAGCAATCTCATCAGCATTAACGATAGAAGTTGATGTTATTGCTCTATTAACTATTGCTGGTATCAACTTTATTCCTATATTTATTAGTTACTTGTTTGCTCGTTTTCTACTTAATAGGACCAGAAAAGATAAAGCACAAATTATTTCAGTGATTAGTCCAATTACTATCTCTTTTACTACATCTATTTGGTACATAATGAGAGCATTATTTCCCGTTGAAACTACCCCTGGTATTGAGCATCTCGCAATACCTCAAATGATTCTGGTTGGAGCAGTTATTTTTGGTTTGATTAGTATTCCTTTAGCATTATATTCAGATAAGAAGCTTTAATCTTTAACCTTGGAATATAATTATTTCCTCAGTTCTAGTGATCTATCTGAGAATTATTGTATAATTTCCCGCCTTATTTAATGCTTTTAGGGAAAGTGGCGGAATTGGTAGACGCGCTGGATTTAGGATCCAGTGGGGCAACCCGTGAGAGTTCGAGTCTCTCCTTTCCCACCATTGATGGTAGAAAAAAATTATGAGTGAACTGGAAACAAAAATTAAGAAGAAAGATGGTCTGAAAAGAGAAATTAAAGTTTCAGTGCCGTCGAATCTTGTTGAGTTAAAGAAAAAAAGTCGCTTCGAAGCAATTGCTAAAAAAGCTAAGCTACCTGGTTTCAGGCCCGGTAAGGCACCTGTGAATATTATTGAGAGTCAGTACGGTAACCAGGTTAATCAGGAGGTGTTAAGTGAGGTCTTAGAAACCACTTATGCTGAGGTTATTCAGGATCAAAAACTTCAACCTGCAGGCCCACCTGAGGTCAGTGTGGATCAGTTTGTTGATGGTAGTGATTTCAAATACACCGCAACTATAGAAGTTCTTCCAGAATTTGAATTAAAGGGAATTAATAAGATTAAAGTCGAAAAGCTTACATCAACTGTCACCCAGTCCGATATCAACGACATGATCGAGAACCTTCAAAAACAACGAGGAGAATGGACAGTTGTTGATAAAACCTCTGAAACAGGCAATCAATTATTAATCGATTTTGTAGGGAAGATTGATGATGAACCATTTGAAGGCGGTTCAGCCGATGATTTTATTATTGAAGTAGGATCAGGGCAGATGCTGCCTGAATTTGATCAAGCACTGGAAGGAGTTAAGTCAGGTGATGAGAAAGAATTTGACCTAACTTTTCCCAAGGATTATCACAAAGAGGATTTATCCAATAAAGTCGCTGTTTTTAATATTAAAGTTAAAGAGGTAAAAGAACTGAAACCTGCTGAAATTAATGATGAATTTGTTAAAGGTTTTGGCATAGAAAGCGGTCAATCTGATGATCTCATGAAAGAAATTAAGGACAGCATGGAGAAGGAGAAGGAGGGTAAGATTAAAAACGATCTTAGAATTAATCTTATGAAGTACCTTAGAGAGAATAACAAGATTGACATACCAAGCGTCATGGTTCATCGAGAAGCACATGCGATGCAAAAAGATTGGATGAGACAATCAGGTATAGAAGATGAAGAAAAAGCTCTTCCGGTATCTAACTTCGAAGAAATTGCCTCAGAAAGGGTTCATTTGGGACTCCTAGTGAATGAACTAGTTATTTCTAGAGAATTAAAGCTAGATGATGATAAGGTGGAAACTAAATTAGAAGAAATGACGAAAGCATATCCTAACGGGGATGAAATTAGGAAAATGTATGAACAAACTCCAGAATTGATGGACCAATTGAAATCCATGGTGATGGAAGACCAAGTGGTGGACTGGTTAACAGAGCATTCGACATTTACTGAAAAAGAAATTGAGTTCAAAGAATTGATAAACAAACAACAATGAGTGACTTAGAAGAAAAATTAGCTTTAATACCGATGGTAGTTGAACAAACGCCAAGAGGAGAACGTGCTTACGACATTTATTCTCGACTATTAAAAGATAATGTAATTTTTGCTGTTGGTCCAATAGAGGACTATATGGCAAATTTAATCATTGCTCAGCTTTTATTCCTAGAAAGTGAGAATCCTAGCAAGGACATCTTTCTTTATATAAATTCTCCAGGGGGAACTATAACATCAGGTCTATCTATATATGACACAATGCAGTTTATTAAGCCTGATGTTAGTACTATTTGTGTTGGTCAAGCGGCCAGTATGGCGGCTATCCTTCTAGCTGCAGGTGCTAAGGGCAAAAGGTACTCGCTTCCCAATTCAAGAATGATGATACATCAGCCAATTTCTGGATTTCAGGGCCAGGCCAGTGATATTGATATCCATGCTAAAGAAATACTTAAGCTGAGAAATCAAGTCAATAATATACTCGCTAAGCACACTGGTAAAACTGAGAAACAAATCACTGAAGATACAGATAGGGATAATTTTATGGATTCACAACAGTCACTTGACTATGGTTTGATTGATGTCGTGCTTTCTGATCGTGAAGAGATTAACAAATAATAGTTATGACAGATAAAACAAAAAAAGGATCTAAGTCTAAAGATAACAAAATACTTTATTGTTCTTTTTGTGGAAAGGGCCAGAATGAAGTTCAAAAGCTTATAGCTGGGCCATCAGTCTATATCTGTGAAGAATGTGTAGATCTTTGTAACAACATCATAGAAGAGGAGTTAAATATAAATGAGGCTACCGAGGATCTAACTCTATATAAGCCTAAAGAAATTAAATCTATGTTAGATGAGTATGTAATTGATCAGGATGTAGCAAAAAAAGTACTTTCTGTTGCAGTCTATAATCATTACAAAAGACTAAATGATAAACCAAAACCGAGGGAGAATGATTATGTTGAGATCGGTAAAAGCAATATCCTTCTAATTGGTCCAACAGGTTCAGGAAAAACATTATTAGCTCAAACCTTAGCTCGTATTTTAAATGTTCCATTTGCAATCGCTGATGCCACCACATTAACCGAGGCAGGTTATGTGGGTGAAGACGTTGAGAACATCGTTCAGAAACTTTTGCAAAATTGTGACTATGACGTAGAAAAAGCACAGAAAGGTATTATCTATATTGATGAGATCGATAAAATTTCCAGAAAAACTGATAATCCGTCTATTACAAGAGATGTTTCTGGGGAAGGAGTTCAGCAGGCCCTATTGAAGTTGATTGAAGGCACAACAGCTTCTGTTCCACCTCAAGGGGGTAGAAAACATCCCCAACAAGAATTTATTCAGGTTGATACCGGGAATATATTGTTCATTTGTGGCGGAGCATTTTCAGGTTTGGATAAAGTTATTCAGTACAGAACAAACAAATCAGGGATTGGCTTTATTGCAGATGTTCATGACAAAGATGAAGATGAAAATTTGGGAGAGATTTTTGAACAAGTTGAGCCTGAAGATTTAATTAAATATGGTTTGATACCAGAGTTTGTTGGAAGGATGCCAGTTGTTTCTTCATTGAATGAATTGAACAAGGAAGCATTGATAAAGATTTTAACAACGCCAAAAAATGCTTTAGTAAAGCAATACCAGAAATTATTTGCTATGGAAGAAACTAAATTAGAATTTTTACCAGAATCTTTAGAAACAATTGCTGAGTTGGCCATGAAGAGAAAAACAGGTGCCAGAGGCTTGAGAACTATTATGGAAGAGACCTTGTTGGATACAATGTATGAAATCCCCTCTCATGATGATAAGAAAATAAAAAAAGTTATTGTTAATCAACAGTTTGTATTAAATAAATCTAAACCATTCTTGGTTATTTCTAATGATTCTGAAGCTAAAGAAAGCGAGACTTCTGCAAAAGCATCAAAGGCAAAATTGACAGGTACAAAGTAGTTCATTAATTAAATCTCAGATTTACTTGAAAAATCTGTTTTTAACCATATAAATAAACTATATGATGGATCATAACTACTATGAATCAACAAAAAGAAAATATTTCATTAGACATCGTTATTGATAAGCCACTATTGCCACTAAGAGATGTAGTTGTTTACCCACACATGGTCATTCCTTTGTTTGTTGGCAGGGAAAAATCAAAAATTGCTTTAGAGCAAGCGATGGGAGCGGATAAAAAAATTCTCCTATCTTCACAAAAAAGGTCAGATATTGATGACCCAAAAGTTAACGACATTAATACTGTAGGAACACTTGCCAATATTCTTCAATTAGTCACACTCCCAGATGGGACCGTGAAATTATTAGTCGAAGGAGAGTCAAGAGTGGATTTGATAGAGATCAGATCAGATGAATTCTTCAAGGCAGATTATTGCGTTTTAACTGAATTTGGAGATGAAGAAGATAAGGATATACAAGCCTTGAGAAGAACTTTAATTTCACAAGTGGAAACTTATGTAAGGATAACTAAGAAAGTACCTGCAGAGGTTGTGAGCACACTATCAAGCATCAATGAATCTGGGAGACTAGTAGATACAATTATTGCTCATATGTCTCTAAAACTAGAAGAAAAGCAGAAGATACTCGAGCAAATAAATATAAAAGAAAGACTCGAGCTAGTGATCAAGCTTATTGATATAGAAATAGATATGATTGAGGTTGAACAGAAAGTTAGAGGCAGAGTCAAAGATCAGATGGAGAAGAGCCAAAAAGAATATTATTTGAATGAGCAAATGAAAGCGATTCAAAAAGAACTTGGAGATCTAGACAATGCTTCAAATGAAATCGAAGAGCTTGAGAAACAGATAAAGAAATCAGGAATGCCAAAAGAAGCAAGTGAAAAAGCTAATTCAGAGCTTAAAAAACTTCAAATGATGTCACCAATGTCTGCTGAAGCAACCGTTGTAAGGAATTATCTCGATGTTTTAATCGGTGCTCCATGGAAAAAGAAGAGCAACGCAAAGGTAAAACTAAGTCAAGCTGAGAAAATTCTGGATGAAGATCATTATGGTCTCAAGACTGTAAAAGAAAGAATTACTGAATATTTAGCTGTTCAAAAAAGGACAAAAAAAATCAAAGGACCAATTCTTTGTTTGGTAGGGCCACCTGGGGTTGGAAAAACTTCTTTGGGAGCTAGTATCGCAAGATCAACAGGTAGAAAGTTTGTTCGAATGTCCTTAGGTGGAGTTAGAGACGAAGCCGAAATTAGAGGTCATAGAAGAACATACATTGGGGCCATGCCAGGAAAAATAATGCAGAATTTATCTAAGATCGGTGTTAGGAATCCATTATTTCTTCTTGATGAGGTAGATAAAATGTCAATGGATTTTAGAGGCGATCCTTCATCAGCATTATTAGAAGTTTTGGATCCGGAGCAAAATACTACCTTTAATGACCATTACTTTGAAGTAGATTATGATCTTTCAGATGTAATGTTTATTTGTACTGCTAATACATTAAATATCCCTCCACCTCTTCTTGATCGGATGGAGGTAATAAGAATTGAGGGTTACACAGAAGATGAAAAATTAAACATAGCTGATCAGTATCTAGTCAAGAAACAGATGGATGCCAATGGACTGAAGTCCAATGAAATTAAGATCACAAAAAGCGCGATTCTTTCTATTATTAGACACTATACAAGGGAAGCAGGCGTTAGAAGTTTAGAGCGTGAGATAGCAAAAATAGCAAGAAAAGTTGTTAAATCTCTAGTTTTAAAAGCTAAAAAACAAATGATACATATAAGGCCATCTGGTCTTGATAAATACCTTGGAGTTCAAAAGTATAAATACGGAATAGCAGAGAAGGAAAACCAAATTGGTCAAGTAACGGGATTGGCTTGGACTCAAGTTGGAGGAGAACTCCTAACTATTGAATCAACGGTTGTCCCAGGGAAAGGTAAGCTTATTAATACTGGTCAACTTGGAGATGTTATGAAGGAGTCAATTCAAGCAGCCACAACTGTTGTAAGAAGCAGATCAAAGTCACTTGGAATTGAAGAGGATTTTCACCATAAATTAGATATGCATATTCACGTCCCAGAGGGTGCTACGCCTAAGGATGGGCCTAGCGCAGGTATTGGAATGTGCACCGCTTTAATCTCTTCTTTGACAGAGATTTCAGTTAAAGCAAATGTAGCTATGACAGGCGAGATCACACTTCGAGGAGAAGTGCTTCCTATAGGCGGCTTGAAAGAAAAATTACTTGCCGCGCACCGCGGAGGAATAGAGACAGTAGTTATCCCTAAAGAGAATGAAAAAGATTTAGTTGAAATCCCTAAGAATATAAAGGAAAAATTGGATATCATTCCTGTTAAGTGGATCGATGAGGTGCTAGAAATAGCGCTTGAAAAAATGCCTGAAATAGCGATTCCAGAGACCAAAAGGACAGGATCATCTAAAAACAAACCCTCTTCTGAGAAAAATTTACCTCATTAAATCTATGAAAATAATTGAAACCCTTTGTTGACAAGGGTTTTAAAGGACTGGTATAAATTATATGTCTAAACTCTATGAGATTGGACAGTAATGATTCATTAGAATTTTTTTAAAATATAATGGATTGAAATATTAATACAACTATAAGGATGTATAACATGAATAAAGGTGATCTCATTGATGCAATAGCAGCAAGCACAGGACTTTCAAAAGCAGACGCAGGTAGAGCAGTTGATGCTACTACTTCAGCAATCGCTGGCGAGTTAGCTGGTGGTGGTTCAGTTGCACTAGTTGGATTTGGTACTTTCTCAGTTAGCCACAGAGCAGCTAGAATGGGCCGTAACCCAGCAACAGGCGAAGCAATTCATATTAATGCTAGCAATGTGCCTAAATTTAAAGCTGGTAAAGCTCTAAAAGACGCTTGTAACTAGGTCTTATTTTTAAGAAGATTGTAGCTCGTTAAATCGGGCTCAATCTTCTTTTCACTTTAAAGAAACCAATGGGTGCTTAGCTCAGCTGGTAGAGCGTCGCCCTTACAAGGCGAATGTCGGCGGTTCGATCCCGTCAGCACCCACCATCCTCTAGAGTCAAATAAATAATAACAAATTAAATGTAACATTCATTATAATGACTGTCTTATTAGTTCGGAGTGGTAGTTCAGCTTGGTTAGAATGCCTGCCTGTCACGCAGGAGGTCGCGGGTTCGAATCCCGTCCACTCCGCCATTTTATTAATGAGATTTAGAACATGGAAAAAGCAGTAATAGTAGATAGCGTAAGGACTGGTCTGGCAAAATCATATCGAGGTGGTTTTAACAATACCAGAGCAGATGACATGACTGCACATTTGATTGATACCCTTTTGGATAGACAGCCAAAACTAGAACCATCAATGGTTGAAGATGTGATTTTAGGATGCGGATATCCTGAAGGTTCACAAGGAACTAACGTTGCTAGAACTTCTGCGGTTCTATCAAGGTTACCTATTAGCGTCGGCGGCACTACTGTTAATCGTTTTTGTTCATCAGGTTTGCAAACTGTGGCGATGGCAGCTACTCAGATTCAGAGCGGTTTTGCTGATTGCATAATGGCAGGCGGGGTTGAATCCATAAGCACGACACAACCTGATCATATTAATACCTATATGTTTGAGAACGAACGATTACTTAAAGAGAAGCCATCTATATATGATGCAATGGGCGATACAGCAGAGACCGTTGCTAAGAGGTATAAGGTTTCAAGGGAATCCCAAGATGAATACGCTTTATCCAGCCAGTTGAGATGTGCAGAAGCACAAAATAATAACCTTTTTGATGGTGAAATTGCTCCAATGAAATCAGTTATGAAAGTCCTAGATAAGGAATCTGGCGAAGTTAGCGATTCAGAAGTAATTGTTGATCGAGATAATTGCAATCGTCCTGAAACTACCTTAGAAGGCCTATCTGATTTAAAACCTTTTTTTGATC
>Ga0208764_10002615_pt1 | contig 11290 bp, 11 predicted proteins | sample ETNtaG_18_FD_185762 | JGI IMG/M metagenome (GOLD analysis project Ga0208764, IMG submission 185762) | Marine microbial and viral communities from oxygen minimum zone, Eastern Pacific Ocean - ETNP201302SV91 (SPAdes) (version 2) | ecosystem: Environmental > Aquatic > Marine > Oceanic ... | reverse complement strand
TCATCAAAACTTTCTTCGCTATCTTCTTCAATTATGCCAATGATTTTTCTTGCCTTCATTATTAACTCATTTGCATAATCTTCACCCAATTCAAATGATGAAAGTATACCTAATTCACGGTGTTTTACTCCGTCTTTATATTCATCCCAACCAACTAAATCATCTGTAGAACAATAAGCAAAATCTTCAAGACTCTTAACATCATTTTCGCCTAATTTAATAATCATCTTCAAACTTAATTCTTCAATTTCAAGAATATCATCTTGTACACCAAGTTCCTTTCTTTTTTCCTCAAGAAGAATATTTTCCTTTTCTAAGAAGTCATTTGCTCTGGCTTGAATTTCTTGAGCTGTATCTTCATCAAATCCAGAAATACTAGTTATCTCTCCAATTTCAACCATAGCTATTTCTTCAACCTCAGAAAAGCCTTCAGTGACTAATAATTGAGCTAATAATTCATCAACATCTAATGCTTCAATAAATAAATTAGTTCTCTCTTGGAATTCTTTTTGTCTTCTTTCAGATTCTTGATCTTCTGTAAGTATATCTATTTCCCAACCAGATAATTCTGACGCTAATCTTACATTTTGTCCCCTTCGTCCTATAGCCAGTGACAGTTGGTCTTCTGGAACTACAACTTCTAAACGCTCGTCTTCATCATATAAAACTACCTTCATTACTTCAGCTGGTTGTAAGGCTTTAACAACAAAATCTGCAATATTATCAGTCCACGACAATATATCTATTTTCTCACCTTGAAGTTCATTTACTACCGCTTGCACTCTGCTACCTCTCATACCAACACATGCGCCAACTGGGTCTATGCTTGTTTCTTTGGAAAAAACAGCAATCTTTGCTCTACTTCCTGGATCACGCGCTACTCCAATAATTTCAATAATACCATCATAAATCTCTGGGACTTCCTGAGCAAATAGATTGGCCATAAAATCTGAATGTGTTCTAGATAAGAAAATCTGAGGCCCCCTCATTTCTCTTCTTACTTCATAAATATATGCTCTTACTCTATCGCCCGCTCTATAAGCCTCTCTTGGAAGTAATTGATCTCTTCTTATTATAGCTTCAGCTCTTCCTAAATCTACAACTACAGAGCTATACTCAACTCTTTTGACAACGCCACTAATAATCTCCCCAACTCTATCCTTAAATTCTTCATAGTGTCTTTCTCTTTCAGCATCTCGAACTTTTTGAAAAATAACTTGTTTAGCGCTTTGAGCTGCTACTCTTCCAAAATCTATTGGAGGAAGTTCTTCTTCAACTGCAGGCCCTTCTATAGAAGCATTTGGGTCAATTTTTTTTGCATCTTCTAAGTTAATTTGCCTAAAATTATCTTCAACCTCTTCTACTACATCTAGCAGCCTAAGAAGACGAATATTTCCCGTATCATTATTTATATCAACTCTAATTTTATTTTCTGCACCATATTTTGAAGCCGCAGCTTTTTCAATTGCCTCAGCCATAGCAGATAAAACAATTTCTTTATCGATTGCTTTCTCTTTTGCTACTGCATCAGCAATTTGTAATAGTTCTAATCTGTTAGCGCTTATACCAGTTGGCGACATAATATTTTCCTTTCATAAAACTAACTAATTAAGTTAGGTTTTGGGGGATCCTTTTCTACCCAAGAGAGAATTACTTCTTTAATCACTAATGGGTCTAAATGATATTCTCCACTCAAATTACTTTCATCTTCAATAAATATTTTTACTTTATTCTCTGAGAAACCTAAAAGTTTAGCATTAAATTTCTTTGGAAAATCTTTATCACTATTTAGTTTTATTTGTACAAAATTGTTAGACCATATATTAAAATCTTTCTCCCTAGTAAGAGGCCTCTCAATACCAGGAGAAGAAATTTCTAATGAATAATCTGAAAATAGTTTTTCATTTTTTTCTAAATAATCAATAATAACCTCATTTAATATCTCACAATCTTCAAATGATAGAGTATGTTGATCATTTTCAGCCATTATTTGAATATTTGTAACTTTTTTCCCATTAACTTTAATTCTTACTAGTCCATAATTTAAGTCATCGAACATATCAATAATATATGTGGCAAACTCTTGATTGCCGTCTGGAGCTAAAAGATGTTCATAATAATTTTCCATATACTATCTTTCAAAAAATAAAAAAAGCGGGTGATTTTTAGTCGCCCACTTCGTAATAAATCCGAAATATGTGCTTATATTACAAATTAATTGTCAAAAATCAAGAATTTAAAGTTTTAATAATTTACTGCTTAATAAACTGAAAATAAAAAGGATTTATATTATTTTTAAGTGCTTTTAGCTCATATCGCGAAACGGGAAGTGTACTAATTTTCTTTCTACAATTAATAGGCATGTCAATTTCCCAATTAAAATCTGAATTTAATATAAAATGTCTTAGGCCCCAATAAGCCAAACCCTTATTATCAGTAAAAAATAGGGTTCTCCCATTTAATTTAAGTATTCTTGATATTTCATTTACACTATCTTTATTAATAATGCGCCTTTTCCAATGTCTTCTTTTTGGCCAAGGGTCTGGAAACATAATTAAAATTTCATCTAAATAATTTGTTTTAGCTAGCTTTAGGTAATCAAAGGCATCTCCATAAAAAAGTCTTATATTTTTTAAGTTATGTTTTTCTATATTCAATAGCAGCTGCGCTATTCCTTTTTTATAATATTCAATTCCTACAAATAAATTATTAGGGAAATTTAAAGCATTATGAAGGAGAATATCACCTGTTCCAAATCCAATTTCTAGGGATATATATTTATACTCTTTTAATTTTTCTAGTTCACAAAATGATTCTAAAGATACCTTCTTTTGATAAAAATCAAGAATTGATTTCTGATCTTTAGTTAATGATCTATTTCTTGAACTAAAATAATTTTTAAAATTAAAATCATCAGAGTAATTCATTTTTAAATTCATTAGATATGTCTAAATTTTCCCATGTAAAACAACCTTTGTCGTTTGGCGCTCTTCCAAAATGTCCATAAGATGAAGTTTCAGAGAAAATTGGATTATTTAAACCAAGCATGTCTATAATCCCCCTTGGTGATAAATCAAATCTATCCTTAATAAATTTTTCTACTCTATTTGAGTCAACTGTATTCTTACCATGTAAATCAACAAAAATTGATAATGGTTCAGATACTCCAATTGCATATGATAATTGAATTGTACATCTTTCAGAAATGCCTGCATGTACTATGTTTTTAGACAAATATCTTGCTGCATATGCAGCCGATCGATCAACCTTTGTTGGATCTTTGCCAGAGAATGCTCCTCCTCCATGAGGAGATGCCCCCCCATAAGTATCGACAATAATTTTTCTTCCAGTCAAACCTGTATCTCCTACAGGACCACCTATAACAAACTTACCTGTGGGATTAACTAAAAGTTTTGTGTCAGCTGTATACCATTCATCTGGTAAGATTTTTTTGCATAACTTATTGATTTCTTCATGTAAATATTCCTGGGTTGTTTCTTCTGTATGCTGAGAGGAAACAACAATTGAATCAATATATCTTGGTTTGTCGTTTTCATAAAAGAGAGTTAATTGAGATTTTGAGTCTGGAAGTATCCCGGTAATTGTATTATTTTTTCTTTTATCTGCGAGGTCTTTTAAAATTTTATGTGAAAAGGATAATGTCGCAGGCATTAGTTCTCTTGTTTCATTACAAGCATAACCAAACATAATTCCTTGATCGCCTGCGCCTTCAGAATTGCCGCCGACGGCATCAACTCCTCTTGCAATATCAGGTGATTGTTCATGAAGGTGAATCATAATTTTTACATTTTCATGATTAAAGTCACCAAAATCATATCCTATTTCTTTAATTGCATTTCTTGATAAAAATTCAATTTCACTATTAGAAATTTTTTTTGTTGATCTAATTTCTCCAGAAATTACAACTAAATTAGTAGTAACAAGAGTTTCTACTGCAACTCGGGAATTTTTATCTAAAGATAAGTATGCATCTAAAATTGTATCGGATATTCTATCGCAAATCTTATCGGGATGCCCTTCAGAAACAGACTCAGATGTAAAAAAATAATTTCTTGATTGATCACCCATATTTTTTCTTCTTTTTTAAAAAAATCATTATTAATAAGGATAACATCAATACACCAAAAAATAAAAAATCACCAACTTTACTGTAATATGTTTCAACGGTTTTTTTAGGTAGAGGTGAAAAAATTGAACCTTTTTTACCCAATCCAATCTTATCTATTATCCTTCCATAAGGATCGATGATAGCTGAAATACCAGTATTTGCTGATCTAAAAACTGGCAAACCTTGCTCAATTGCCCTAAATCGTGATGAATTGAAGTGTTGAAATGGTCCCGAGCTACTGCCAAACCAAGCATCATTTGTAATGTTAATAATGAGATCTAGTTTTTCATTATTTGGATTGATCTCTTCTGGAAAAATTATTTCGTAGCAAATAGCAATTCTAGCATTTCCAACTTTAGTATAAATACTTTTAATTTCCTCTCCCCTATCAAAGCCAATATCACCAGTAACAATTTTCATGAAAGGTAGTTTTGATAAAAAGCCTTGAAAAGGCATATATTCGCCAAAAGGAACTAAATGTACCTTATGATAAATATCCCTAATCTTTTTACCTTGATCAATTAGCAAAGCAGAATTTTTGAACTTGCCACCTTGAAAAGTAATATTACCAATTAATATCTCACTTTCCTTTGGTAAATTATCAACTATAAGCTCAATTACTTTAGGGTTGTATTGTAAAAGAATTGGTATAGAGCTTTCTGGCCATATTAAAAAACTTGCACCATCATTATTTGATAGATCAATAAGATTCCTTAATATTTCATTTTCATCTGGATTATCAATTTTATCTTTTTGCAAGACATTTGGCTGAACAACGCCAATAAGATTATTATCGATAAATTCATTATCTTTAATTCTAGTTGATCCATAAACAAAGATGGCTGGCAATATACTTATAAGGATAAAAGCTTTAAAATATCCTTTTTCTTTCCAAAAAAATAAAAGAAATTGTGAAATTAATATTAAGAAGAATGTAGCTAAATATTGCCCAGTTAATGAAAATATTTGCATAAGATTTTCATTGACCGCAAGAGAGTGAGAAAAATTATTCCATGAAAAGCCTGTAAAGATATTTCCTCTTAAGAATTCACCAATTGAGATACAGGATGCTAATGATATTATCTTATTAATTTTTGTATCCCAGAAAATTGTAGGAATAATAAAACTTGGAGATACAAATAGTAACATTAATAACGGAAGCCCAAAAAGAGTTATAAATTTAAATGGGGATAATTCAGGTCTAAATTCAAATGCAGAAATAATCCATGAAAATCCAAATAGAAAATAGAAATATAAAAAACCTCCCAATATTAATAGTAATGAAATAAATCGCTGAGAATAATTTTGATCTTTTATTTTAATATCTAGAATTAGGTGAAGAATTGGAAAAATTAAAAAAATGAGAAAGAAAAAATTCCAAGGCGCTTGTATTAAATTAGAAAGCGCACCCAAGAAAGATGAAATTAAAAATAATTTGAACATTTTTTTTAGATCTTTTTGATTATTCTTTATCAACTTTAATTCTTAATCTTACAGTTTTGATTCTCCTTGAATCAGCATCTGTAATCTCAATCTCAAAGCCAAGAGGGTGGTTAATTAATTCGCCCCTTTGGGGTACGCGCCCCGCTAAAATAAAAACTAAACCACCTATAGTATTAATTTCTTCATCAGTATCTTCAGTATATAAAGAATCTCCAATAATATCATTTATCTCCTCGATAGAGGCTCTTGCAGAAGTATCAATATGATTATCATATATCTTAATTCTATCTAGATCCTCTTCAAACAATTCATCCTCGATTTCACCAATGATTTCTTCTATCAAATCCTCAATAGTGACTAAACCATCCGTTCCACCATATTCATCAATTACTAGGGCCATATGAATCCTTGATGTTTGCATCCTAACAAGTAAATCTCTTGATTTCATTGAAGGTGGTACAAAAAGGATCTTCCTTAAAAACTTTTCTATATCAATTTCATTTATATTATCATCAGAAAAAACACCTATGAGATCTTTCATATGCAACATCCCAATTGGATTATCTAATGTTTCTTTATAAATGGGTATTCTTGAATGATTGGAATCAGAGAAAGTCTTTAGTATTTCTTTGATATCAATATTAATTTCTAGCCCCACAATGTCAGCTCTTGGAACCATACAATCTTCAACTCTAGATTCTCCAAAACCTATAACATTATTAAGCATATCTTTTTCTTCAGGAGTTAATTGTCTCGAAGAATTGTCTGAAGCTTCTATGATATTGTCTAAATCCTTTGATTTTTCTTTATGAATTGACCCAAATAATTTTATTTTAGAAAATATACTCATTTAAACTCTTTCACCATAAGGATTGGAAATATCTATCATTTTTAATAATTCAACTTCTTTAGTTTCCATAATAATTGAATCTTCATTACTATCATGGGTAAAGTCTAATAAATGCAAAAAGCCGTGGATCACAATATGGGCTAAATGGTCGTTAAAGGTTTTGTTTTGATCCTTGGCCTCACTTAAAATTTTTTCTTTAGATATCACTATATCTCCAATCATTCTTAATTCATTAACAATTGCATCACTCGTAATAGAAAACGATAAAACATTTGTAGGCTTATCAATGTTTCTATATTTTTTATTAAGTTCTCTTATCTCTTTATCGTTTGTAAGCAATACACTAATCTCATGATTTAATTCATTTCCATTAAGCATATTTTCAAATGTGTGTTCTAAAACTTCGCCTACAAATGAAACTTCATGCTCGGTCCATTCCTTAGTTTTCTTTATAAATATCGATCGCGATTTATTCATTTTTATTTTTTAAGTTTGGAATAAGCCTTAACGATTTTATCAACTAGGCGATGTCTAACAATATCTTTTGATTGAAAATTTATAATTTCAATACCTTCTTCTTTTGGTAATAATTTTAATATCTCTTTTAATCCTGATGAGCTTCCAGTTGGTAAATCAATTTGTGTTACATCGCCTAAAATCACCATTTTTGAATTACGCCCCAATCTTGTAACAAACATCTTCATTTGCATATTTGTGGTATTTTGTGCCTCATCTAAAATTATAAAAGCATTTTCTAATGTTCTACCCCTCATAAATGCCAAAGGAGCTATCTCAATTATCCCTGACTCAATATTGTTTTCTAATATTTTTTTTGGCATCAAGTCATTAAGGGCATCATATAAAGGTCTCAAATATGGATCATTTTTTTCTTTCAAATCACCGGGCAAAAAACCCAATCTTTCTCCAGCTTCAACTGCTGGGCGTGAAAGTATTATTCTTGAAATTTGATTGTTGAGCAAACTTTGTACAGCGGCAGCTACTGCTAAATAAGTTTTCCCAGTTCCTGCTGGCCCCACTCCAAAAACTAGGTCATTTTTATTTATAGCATCGACAAATTTTTCTTGATTTTTAGATCTAGCGTAAATTTTTTTATTTTTAGTTTTAATTAGGAACTTATCTTTATCAATCTTTTTACTTTTTAAAAACACATCTATATCTTTTATGCCTAATTTAATTCCATTATCTAATTCGTTGTAAAGTTGCATTATCTTATCAGCGGCCATTAAGCTTGATTCGTTATCTCCCGAAATTTCTAAAATATTCCCAAGATAAGAAATCGAAACTCCATAATAATTTTCAAATTTCGCAAGATTTTGATCATGATTACCATATAATTCTGGCAAAAAAGAATTATTCTCAAATTCAATAGTATGTTTTTTATTAACTTTATTTATTTGTTTGCTCTTTTGCATTTACTGTAATATTTCACCTGACAAACTATTCTCGTTAACCTTAGTAATTTTTATTTCAACGATATTTCCAATACATGAATTATCTGATTGAAAATGGACAGATTGTAAATATGGAGATCTTCCAGAAAAATAATTCGTGGATGTTTCTTTTTCAACTAATATAGGGAGATTTTTATTTAAAAATTTCCTATTAAAATTGTACATACTTTTTTTTATTTCATCCTGTAATCTTGATAATCTTTCTGACTTTATCTTTTCTTCAATCTGATCTTCCATCTGGCCTGCGGGTGTACCTGGTCTTGGTGAATATTTAAAGCTATATGCGCGCATATCCTATTTTCTCTATTATTTCTTGTGTCTTAAAAAAATCTTCTTCAGTTTCCCCAGGAAAGCCAACAATAAAGTCCCCAGATATGGCAACATCAGGTCTAACAGATTTAAGTTCATTAATAATATCAATATATTCAGATGAGGAATAATTTCTATTCATATTCTTTAATACTTCATTAGATCCAGACTGAATTGGTAAATGAAGATATGGCTGAAGTTTTTTAATATCCTTGTAGCTTTTAATTAATTTTTCATTCATGTCATTAGGGTGACTAGTGGTGAATCTAATCCTTTTAATATCTAAAAGAGATAACTCATAAATTAAATCTGAAAAATCCATTTTGTCGTAACTGTTAGTCCATGCATTAACATTTTGACCCAACAAGATGATTTCTTTAACGCCAGAATTAATCAAGTCAAGCGCTTCATCTTTTATTTCTGAGTATGGCCTTGAAGTCTCAACTCCTCTAGTATATGGAACGACACAAAATGTGCAGAACTTATCGCAACCCTCTTGAACAGATAAAAATGAGCTGACATTTCTATTAGCTTTTAACCTTTTTGGTAGTTTTTCAAATTTATCATTATCAGGAGGCTCTATATCAATAATAGCTTTTTTCTTTTTTGACTTATCATTTTCAAAAGATTTTAAAATCTCAGGTAGGTGATGATATGTTAAAGGTCCAAAAACTAAGTCAATAATTGGAGCTCTTTTAATTAACTCTTTGCCTTCAGCTTGTGCAACACAACCAGCAACAGCTATTGTTGTTTTTCTTCCTTTGCCTGATAGGCTTTTTTTTATTCTTCCTAGTTCAGAATAGATTTTTTCTGTTGCCTTTTCTCTAATATGACAAGTATTTAAAATAACCAAGTCTGCATCTTCAACTGAATTAACGGATCCATAATCATAGGGACTCATCATTTCCTGCATTCGATCACCATCATAAACATTCATTTGGCAACCAAAGTTTTTAATGTATAAACCCTTTTGGGTATTTTTATTTGAATCCATTATGTGATTTCTTTATTGCTTTTTTCTTGCATATAGCTCAAGCCTATGATCAACCAAATCAAAACCTAATTCTTCTGCAATCTTTTTCTGTAGCATTTCTATTTCTTGATTTTGGAATTCTATAATGTTTCCACTTTCAATATCAATCAGGTGATCATGATGATCTTTTTCTTGAAAATTCTCATAACGAGATCTCCCATCACCAAATTCATGCTTAATTAAAATACCAGACTCCTCAAAAAGTCGAACTGTTCTGTAAACCGTTGCTACAGAAATATTATCATCAATAGCAATTGCTCTCTTATGTAATTCCTCAACATCGGGATGATCATTTGAAACATCAAGAACCTTAGCAATAACTCTTCTTTGCTCTGTTAGTCTTAAGCCTTTATTCTCGCATAATTCTTCTATACTCATTTTCTATTATCCTTAATCCAAATATAAGCACTAAATATATATTTTTTGCAATAATAACCCATCTTGATATGAATTATTAATCTTATAATAATTTTTTATGTTTTTTATGTAAACAAATCCTATTTTTTTATAGAAATCAATAGCTAAATTATTGTTTTCATTAACTTCTAGAAAACATCTATGAATTTTTTTATCTACAAAATATAATTCAATTTTCTTAAATAAAAGCGAACCAAGTCCTTTATTTCTATATTTACTTTTTATTTCAAGAGACAAAATTTCTACTTCATCCATTAAATTCCTAAAAAAACAATATCCTATTGGGTTTTTACTGAAATAAATAATTAATCCATGTCCTCCTCCTTTATTCAGGAGATGTTCGATTTCTTCTTCATTCCAATTTCTAGTATATTTATCTTGCTGTAGTGCTTTTATTAACCTGCAATTAGAATTGTCTAAAACCTTAAAATCTATTTTATCTTTTTCATATACCATGATGATTTAACTTTCTCAGCAGCAGGTTCTGAAAAATAATTTATATCTTTTAATTTGTTGAGTTTTATTTTTTTCTTTTCCAAGCAAAACATAAGATCAAGCGACATATCTTTAAAGCTTCTTGATATTAAATCAAAGCTATCCAAATGAATAATTTCTTTTTGTAATGAATTTATGACCGCAAAATACTCTTCTGGTGAAAATTTCTTTTCCAAATCATTTTTTGTTGTCTTTAAAATATCGGTAATTCTATTACCATTATTATCAAAAGCTTGAACAAAAAATTCTTCGGCTCTTGAAGGCATAATACTTATAAATTTTTTATCTATCGATATTTCTTTATTAGAAAAAATTGATAGCAATTCTAATGAGGATAGCGAATACAGAGGCAGTGAAATTCCTTTTGCAACACCAAGAGCGAAAGACACCCCAACTCTTATGCTTGTAAAGTTGCCTGGTCCATTTGTTACAATAATATTATTTATATCTCTTAAACTTACTCCTGATTTATCTATTACATCAAATACAACTTCTGTAATAGTTTCTGACTGCAATTTATTAGCGTCATTAAAAGAATAATAACAATGCATATTATTATCTACAATCGATGCAGAACATGATTCATATGTTGTATCAATTATTAAAGTATTCATTAGAGAATTTTACAAATCTCATCGAAATCAAATCTGGGTGATCTTTGAAATAATTTTGAATGATCTCCATAACCAAGATTGCAGATAAAATTTGATTTAAATTCAGTATCTGTAAAAAATTCTTCATCTAGGCCTTCATTATCAAAACCTGACATAGGTCCACAATCTAGGCCCAAAAGACGGGCTGCAATTATAAAATAGGCACCTTGTAATGAACTATTCCTAAAAGCTGTCATTTCAGCAAATTCTTCCGACCATGAAAACCAATCTTTGGCTTCAGGATTGTGGGGAAAAAGCTTTGGTATATGATTATAAAATTTCTTATCATAAGCAATTATTGCTGTGATAGGGGCAGAGAGAGTTTTTTCAATATTTGACTCAATGACATGTTTAATTAATTTTTCTTTTGCTTCATTTGTTTTAATAAAAACTATTCTAGCTGGCGAACAGTTGGCACTTGTTGGGCCCCATTTCATAATATCATATAATTCATGCAGTAAATTTTCGGGTACTTCTTTAGAAGTCCAA
>Ga0208764_10002614_pt1 | contig 11291 bp, 9 predicted proteins | sample ETNtaG_18_FD_185762 | JGI IMG/M metagenome (GOLD analysis project Ga0208764, IMG submission 185762) | Marine microbial and viral communities from oxygen minimum zone, Eastern Pacific Ocean - ETNP201302SV91 (SPAdes) (version 2) | ecosystem: Environmental > Aquatic > Marine > Oceanic ... | reverse complement strand
ATCTCGTGTTGTTAATCCTTCGTCATAAACCCAACAACGCGAAAATCCAAGTGACTCGGCTTGGATCGCTATTTCAACTATCTCAGAGAGCGAACATTCTGGTATGACGTTCACACTTGCTTTGATCATCTTCGCTCGTTTCTAATCTCTTCTTCAAACGGTATAGCAAGAAGTTGTTGACTTGGGTCTATCGAACGTACACAGTCTTCTAATTCCTCTACGAAAGGTAGGTTTTCATTTGTGACTTTTGTGACAACGATTTGCATACGAGATTCCTCTGGAAGTTCTTTTCTATTTCCTCTTTTAGAAAGCAGAACTTTAGCTGCCCTACTAGGAGTTAATCTTTGATAAGGCTCGCATTCTGCGAGTGCAGCAACACGTAAAGGTCTGTGGCATTGATCTGCGATAACCCTACCCAAAGCATCCGCACCTATCGTAGAAATCATGAGTGTTGTAGAGTCCGGGATTACTGGTTCATGACCCGCAGGGGCTTTAAATGGTCGCTTTCGGGAGCCATCTGCTTCAACTAGGACATGGTCAACAATGGTGAACCACTTGTCACAGAGGTTCTTCCCTACCCCTATCGCTTTCGGGCCTTGGATTTCTTTCCAGATCATTACCGGCTGGCCAGTTTTGATGTTATAGATTTCTTCTAATTCTGGGTTTAGAAGTGTATTTACGCCTTTGCCCTGTTCAGAACCCATTTTTGTAGTAGTCGTTAGAATAGTTTTTCCTTTAAGTTGTCTACCTATCGCGTGCAGTAAAGTCGTTTTTCCACCACCCCCAACAAGTGCAATATGATGGCTGCTGTTTTCCTCTAAGAGGTCCAGAGCAGTAGCAATCTTAGAAAGAGGAATCATTGTTGCCATGACAAAATTGCCTCTAAGACTCCACCACCTACCGCTAGGGCTTTATCAGATATTTGATTCCAGTCGTCAGAAATTCTTGGATCTACATCCCCTATTTTCATTTGTTTCTGAACAGTCACTGAAGGGTGTATTAAACCTCGAATTATGCCAGCAAAAGGCCCTAGTATTTCAGTTCCTTCTACACTCCCGATTACTTGATTTTCTTTAATACGATCCCCTATCTCTACATTCCAGATAATCTGACCGTCTTTAGGGGATCGTAGAACTCTGTTCGTCCCATGACCTGCAACGGGTTCAGGTATTCCTGTATCTTCGAGCGCGCTGCCAGTTCTGATAACTCTTCCCAATGAATGCCCCCGTTTCGTTTCAATAACCCTGTGGCAATCTTCTCCTGCTATGAATCCTGGTCCCATCCCAATAACCAGATCAGCATCTGAGATTTGCGTATCAATGTTTTTTTTCGCGAGGCGTGCATCTATGACTACGGATGGATTCACATCAGGGAGTCCCGAAGATACCATCACGCTTATAAGACCCGCATGGCTTTTTTCAATTGCCTCTTTTGCTGAATCAACAAGTTGCGCTTCCATATCTTCAATTTGGAGATTCCCTTCAAAAACGGCACTGGCAACTGAAACAGTTCTTCTAATAGCTAGTGGGGTTTCCAATTCAGTCACGATTACTGGAAATCCGGAATGGTGTAGTCTTGAGACGACTCCAGTCGCTAAATCTCCTCCTCCACGGACAAGAACGATTATGTCAGTCGACGTTGTCACCAGCAATCACCTCTGCCAAAATTGAAACAGCTATTTCTTCAGGGCTTTCTGCTGCGATAGCAAGACCAATTGGTGTAGCAATTCGGTCTACCTCTTTTTCAGAGACACCCTCTTTGATAAGTGTGTCCCGAACGACTTTCCATCTTTGGCCGCTTCCCATCACCCCAATATAGGGGGCGGGCGTATCAAGAATAGTGGGGAGTATTTCACTATCTACTTCAGCGTTCCGTGTTACGACAACGACTCTGGTGTGCTCATCAATGGGTTCAGCTGACAATGCTTTTATTAGTGGGCCAGAAAGTGTGCCTCCCTCCCCTTCAAATCCGCTGATAACTTCTTCGCGGTCGTCCCATACAATCACTCGATAACCAAGCCAATGAGAAAGTTCAGAGACGGCTTTCCCTATATGACCTGCTCCGAGAATATAAATAGTGATTTCTGGCATATACGGCTCCAAATATATTGCAACTTCTCCACCACAAACACCTGGATCTCCTTCTGAGGGATTTACGAGTGAATAATTAAGTTGACGTGGTTTCTTTTCTTGTATTGCTTTGAGGGCTTCAGAAATTACTCGTGATTCCATCTCACCGCCCCCAATTGTGTCAAGCGTTGATCCGTCTTCAAAGACCAGCATCTTTGCTCCAGCCTTACGAGGTACTGACCGATTGGAGTTGATAACTGTGCAAAGAACGACAGGTTTGCGATTAGCGACTCTGGAAAGAAGTTCTTCAAATATTTTCATTTCGCCCAAAGTCTTCTCGCTTGTTCGTGGAGTGCTAATCGTGCATCCTCTATATCTATGCCGAGAACTTGATTATCTCGGACTCGCCATTCTCCTGCAATCATGACATCTTTAACGTGGGAAGCGTTTCTCCATAAAATGATTTGTTCTATTAAGTTTTCTTTAGTTGCTGGCGTTGGGAACCTTGCGTCAACTATTTGAAGGTCTGCGGAAAAACCTTCTTGTAGTTTCCCTACATTGTTGAGGCCCAATGCTTCTGCCCCTGCAAAAGTTGCCATTTCAAGGACAGTTTCAGCCGGCATGGTTCCTGGGTCGCATAATCTTGCCTTATGGATAAGGAATGCCCCTCGCATCACCTCATAGAAATCATTGATATAACCATCGCTTCCCAATCCAATGGTGACACCTTGCTCAAGTAATTCTGGGATTGGTGCTATGCCTCCCCCTACTTCGCAATTAGCTAATGGCATATGTGTTACTTTCACTTCGTTCCTCTGAATTATTTTTCTTTCCATCGGCGAAAGGTGCACGCATTGGCTCGCAAGGAATTTAGGATTTGCGACTTTGAGGTCTTCGTAAAGTTCTAGGGGGCGTTTCCCATGGTTCTCCGCACACCAGTCGCCTTCATGGGTTCCTTCATTACAGTGAACATGAATCCCAAGCCCTTTCTCTTGTGCTTTTTGAAATGCGTGGGATATAAATTCTTTCGAACATGTGAAGGTTGTATGAAGAGACATCATTGCTGAAATGAGATCATCTTCTTTAGCGATTTCATGCAAAGCTAAGTTCTCCTCTATCCCCATATATGCGATTTTTTCACCCGAACGTTCAGTTGCCTCAAAGCTAAGTATTCCTCTAAGTCCTGTTTCTTTGATAATTTCTCTTTCAGTTAGCAGTCCACCGGGTAGAGAATTTGGTGCTTCCAAAACGTCAAAGAAGGTTGTTGTTCCTGATTGAAGCATTTCTCCGCAAGCCCATTTAGTGGCTGCAGCAATCATGTCTCGGTCGAGTGAATCTTCTATTTTGGGCCACCAGTAATCTTTGAGAAATTCCCAAAAACCTTCGGGAGGGTTTTCTACCGGAATTCCGTGTGCGAGGACTCCGTATAGGTGGGTATGGGCATTAACAAACCCCGGTAGAAGTACTTTCCCGCAAGCATCAACAACATCATCTTCAGGGTAATTTTTGCGTAGATCTTCGTTGCTTGCAGTATCGACGATTTCAGAACCCATGACACGCACTCCGCTTAGCTCTTGTGGTGATTGATTAGCAGATGTTATTAGCCAATCCGCGGTAATAACCGTCATGATAAGGCTCCCCCATCTATGCGAATCGATTCTCCATTAATGTGCCTTGCCTCATCTGAAGCAAGATAAGCGATAAGCCCGGCGACGCTTTCTGCTTCTGCGAAACTTCCGAGTGGACTTTGACGTAAAAGTAATTGCATATTCGGATCTTCTATGGGTGGCATCTTAGACATTGCGGTTTTGATTCCACCTGGGTTGACGCAATTCACTTGCAAACCCTCCTTACCATATTCGACTGCTAATGACTTCGTAAGGGCTAGAACCCCTGCTTTGCTTGCAGCATACGCTGCCGAATACGGTATGCCCGCCAATGCAGTCGTAGACGAGGTATTCACTATTGATCCTCGAGTTTTGAGTAGATGTGGGAGAGCCTCTCTGCAAACTAGAAAAGTTCCAGTGAGGTTCACGGCTAATGTTTTTTCGAAGTCTTCGAGAGGATGTTCATCGGTGCGATGCCAGAGTTGAATTCCCGCAATATTAATCACAACATTTATCTCACCAAATTGGGAAACCATTTCCTTTATTGCTTCTGTGACGTCCTTTTCTTGTGACACATCACACAATCTGTGTCTTACATCTATGCCTTGGCTTGAGCATTCCTCAGCTGTTTCCTCTAGTTCTTCTTCCTGAATATCAAGGAGAAAGAGCGATGCCCCTTCGGATGCTAAACGAAGTGACGTTGCTGCTCCAATGCCGGTAGATGCACCTGTTATAAGAACGGATTTACCTTTGAAACGGCCCATACTGGTTCAATTATTTATTTCGCTGATTTTTTTCCAAACCCGCTCTGGCGTAAACGGAATCTCATTAATAACCGCTCCTGTTGCGTGCAGAATAGCGTTTCTTATCGCTGGAGCAACGCCATCCTTAGGGATCTCCGCAACTGCTTTAGCACCAAAAGGTCCCGAGTCCTCCATGGTTTGGATTAGGAAGACTTCAAAATCTGGCATTTCATCAGATCTGTAAATTTTGTATGGTCCGAGACTGTCATTAACCATTCCCCCTTGTTCGTTGAACGCGTACTCTTCGCAGTGGGCATATCCAAGAGCTTGTAGCATTCCCCCTTCAACCTGACCTGATGCAGTGACAGGATTTATAGCGACCCCACAGTCAACGGCCATGACGAGTTTTTGTACTGTGACTTGACCAGTTTCTATATCAACTTCAATTTCGGCGAATTGAGCAGCGAACGGGGCTGGACATTCTGGTGAAACATACGATGCGGTTCCCATAATTTGCTCATGATCCTCTAGGTGGAAGGCTTCCATAGCAATATCTTCAATTGAGACATACGACCCATCTGGGGCGTGGGCCTGCTTGTCGCGTAATTCAATCGTGCAAGGTTCTTTAATGCCGAGCATCTTTGCCGCTCGTTCCTTAAGTCGTTCCCGTACTTTCTCTGCAGCCATTTTTGCAGCTGTTCCAGAGATATATGTTGTACTTGAAGCGTAAGCTCCTGTGTCAAATGGAGTTACATCTGTATCTGAAGAATACACCTGTATATCACTCAGTGAAACGCCTAGAACTTCAGCAGCAATTTGCCCTAGCACTGTATCTGCACCTGTTCCTAGATCAGTCGCTCCGACAAGCATATTAAAAGAGCCATCGTCATTTATTTTGATACTGCAACCACCCATATCTAGAAATGGGATAGCTGTCCCATGCATGCAAAAAGCAAATCCGAGTCCTCTTCTAATACTGGGATTTTCTTTAGGAGTTACCCAGTTCGGATCATCTTTACGGTGCCATTTGATTGCGCGTTTGCCTTGCGCTACACATTCTTCTATTCCGTTGGATGTGATTCGAGGGTATTCATCAATATCTTCTTCGTCTACAGCTCGTTCACCCAAGTGAGGCGCGATATTGAGTTCATCGCCAACTTTTACCCAGTTAAGTCGTTTGAATTCTATTGGGTCCATTTCAAGAGCATGAGCTATATCTTCCATATGCGCTTCAAGGGCGAATTCGGCCTGAGGTGCTCCATAGCCGCGGTAAGCACCCGCTACTGGCGTATTCGTGTAGACAACGTCACAGTCGAATTTTTTATTTTCGGCATTGTAAGAAGTTAAGCCTCTCAGGCCAGCTACGGTTTGGACTGTTTGCCCATGTGTTCCGTATGGCCCGGTATTACCTATCAACCGTAGTTTTTGTGAAACTAGTTTCCCTTCGCTAGTTACGCCAGTAGTGAAGGTAAGCGTTTGAGGGTGGCGTGAACGTGACCCTATGAACTCTTCACTTCGGTCTAGCTCTAACTTCACAGGTCGTCTTGTCGCTATAGCAAGGTGAGCGACTATATCTTCTATCAGCATTTCTTGCTTGGCTCCGAAGCCGCCGCCAATCCTAGGTTTGATGACTCGTACGTCTTTTATATCCCGATTGATTAACGGGGCAAGCATTCTTCTCACGTGGAACGGAACTTGTGTCGCCGTTCGAACAACTAATCTTTCATCGCTATCTAACCAAGCCACTGAAATATGGGGTTCAATAGGCACCTGTTGGACTTGATGCACCTTAAATGTATCTTCAAAGACATGGTCGGCTTCTTCCGCTGCCTTCTCTACATCTCCACGTTCTGCTTCGATGCGGAGAACTATATTTCTTTCTGCATCATAGATTTCTTCCGTATCTTCTTCATCGTGAATGACTGGAGCTCCAGGTTGCAGGGTTTCAATCTCGTCAAGCACGTGTGGTAATACTTCATACTCGACTTTTATAAGAGTTAGTGCCTCTTTAGCGATTTCTTCTGTTTCAGCAGCAACCGCTGCGACACGATCTCCGACATGACGGACCTTATTATCAAAACTTACCTGGTCATAGGGGTGTGGGTTGGGCCAGCTTTGGCCTCCAGATGCATATTTTATTCTCGGGGTGTTCTTGTAATGCAAAATAGCGTGAACTCCAGATAGGGCTACGGCCTTAGAGTCATCAATATCAATTATTCGAGCATGAGCGTGTGGGCTTCGTAGCACTTTTGCTGTTAATTGTCCTCGTTCTTCAAAATCATCAGTAAATGCCGGATTTCCTTTGACAAGCCGAACTGCATCGACTTTGATTTCGGGTTTCCCTACAACTGCCATTTCTGGAACGTCTTTAGATGGAACGACTCTTGGGACAGCAGCCGAAGCAGTCAGCCCTTCATCGGTGGGGTCAATTTCGGCGGGGTGAATGCCATCCGTAAGTGGCGGGAGATAGATCGGTCCAAAAGGTTCGTTTGTCTCTCCTCGCATAAGAGCTGCTGCTCTGAGAACTGCTTCAACTGGTTTTATATAGGCAGTTTCCCGATCAAGAATTCCAGAAAGCATATCTCTTACGTCAGTTTCTGAGGGGTTCGGATTTTTGTTTATCAGCGCCCATGTTCCCAGTATCATTGCGGGTGTTGAGTAACCAGATTGCATCGCTCCAGTAGCAACAAATGCTGCCTGGATGGGATGGAGTTCTGCTTTGTTGAACCACTCCAAAGTAATGACTTCGTGTCCATCAACCTGTGCTGCGAGCATGCAGTCAGTGTTGACTAGATTTCCGTTTATCAAAACAGCAGATGCACCTGTCTCGCCTGTATCTGACCCGTAACGGACACTTATCATCCCTTTCCGGCGAAGTAGGTGCAATAGGGTTTCATAGAGTTCAATATCTTCCGTGACATTTTTTTCATTTAGTGTGAAGGTAATTTTCATTGGCTAACCTCCATGACCACGCGCTCGTAAAGAACAGATGCAAGATGCAAGCGATATGCACGTGTACCTCTAAAATCTTCTTTGGGGTCAAGATTCTCTAGGTCCTTTTTTTTATGAAGTAGGACTGGAGTTTCCCCTACGCCAGTTAGTACTACTCGAGTTTGATCTTTTATTTTTATGGCGGTAGCTGAAACGATAGGAGTGTCCATTGGTGTTCTGCAGACGGAATGGAACGATGTTTGGGCGCTCTCTTCATCAATAGTGATCCGTAACGAAGTTATGATCCCAGAAGGTGAGGGATTTTGTAGTACTTCTTCTAAGTTGGCCCATGTTTCACCATTTATCTCTATCTCAGCTGCATAGGCCAAGAGTCCAGCGAGCAAAACACTCTCTGGATTCGCTGATGCGACTGTACCTCCGACGGTGGCTTGGTTTCTGAGCGCTGAAGGCAATTCCCTACGTGCTAGTTTCCTAAGGGTTTCTGGTAGTTCTGTTTCTTCTTCTATTTCTGATAGGCGCACCATTGAACCGATTATGATTTGTTTCTTCCTTGCTTCATTCAGGAAAGAGATGTCAACTAGGTTGAGTGCTTGAAGGTCCACTATTTGGACTCCGTTATCTCGTTGTTTCAAAGTTGCTGGCACTGCTTGCGTACCGCCACCGATAACAAGAGTATTTGGTTGGGATGCAAGTTCAATGGCCTCTTTGAGGCTTTCGGGTCGGTGATAGGCTAGTACGCTGGGCATACTAAACTCCTCTCTAATCGGCCCTTCCGGGGATACGCCACCGGTTGAGTTCAACTCAAATTGTGAGTCACAATTTAGCTCAATTAGTCGTTGGGAGTCCAACGTTTAGCGGAAACAATTTCTTTGTACTATTTTTTCTTTCGATTTAAGGATATTGCGATTACTAAGCCAATTACCGCCGTGACCCCACAAAAAACATGGATCCATGCGAATCCACTTCCGATCGCCTCCAATGTTTGGTTACTAATGGAAACGCTATCTCCTGAAAGGACTTTACGAACTGATTCTACGTCTCCTGTTCGGTTGTTAACTACAGAGAGAAGTATCGTCCCACCAGCGGCAACACCGTAGGTAATTGCTAAAGTTCGAACAAACTGATGCGCGCTATTGGCCCTCCCCATTTCTTCGTTGTCACTCTTTGACTGGAGAAGTGTCAAACCTGAAGTAGATATAAATCCGATAGCTGATCCGATGAGGAAAAAAGCGGCGAACAACACAGTTAGTGGGTAATTGAAAGAAACTGAAACTCCGGCTAGCAAAACAGATGGGGGCATTAACAAAGATCCGATAAGGATAACTTCTTCTTCTCTTCTTCGGTCAAGCAATCTACTGGTAACAAATGCAGCTACTGTCCAACCGACAGTAAGAAATACCACGGAGAATGATGCAAGTGTTTCGGATCGACCTCTTGTGGTCTGCATATATAATGGCAGATAGTTGTCAGCTGCCAATCCTGTAATCAAAGCAAGTGCGGATGCAATATGGATTCTATTTAATGGAAATCTTGTAAGGTGTTGGCGTGAGAGGACAGGGTTTGAATAGTTCACTGAATGCGCCCAGTACCTTGAGGCTATGACACCAGCTAGTGCGAGAAGCCCTAAAGCTACAAGTGAGCGGTTAGTTAATTGTGCAACTCCAATTAGCGATGCGGTTATACATACTGAAAGTAAAGTAATTCCCTTGTAATCAAATTCTATTTTTTGAACTTTCTGGGGGTTCGTAATTTTTGGGAGCCTATTCCATCCCATAAAAAGGGCAAGTGCGGTAATAGGAAGTTGGACAAGAAAAATTAGTCTCCAACCCCCAAAGGCAAGTAATGCTCCAGCAATTACTGGCCCTCCTAACCCTAAAGTTCCCCATACCATTGAGTTAGCGGCGAATGCTTTTGGCCTTAGAGTATCGGGATATGCAAGGCCGACTGAAGCTAATGCAACTGCTATCACTAAGCCTCCGCCGATACCTTGAAGAGCTCTCGCCAAGATGAGAATTGGAAGAGTCGGTGATATCGCAGCGAAGCTGCTTGTTATGAGGAACCATAAGCCAGCGGCCTGAAACGTTTTTCTAACTCCTATTGAATCAATTATTGGACCCGCGATGATTGCAGAAATAGCTGATGTCGCTAGATACGAGGTGAGGATCCAAGGTGCTAGTGAAACGTATCCTAGATCTTTCGTGATATTAGGAAGTGCAACTACAATAGCTAGACCATCAAATGCGGCTACAGCGACTACGGTTAAGTTTGCAAGGGTAATTGGTAGGAGTTGGCCCCTCCATATGCTGGAATAGTTGCTTGCTCCTGAAGTTGGGTTCGCCACGGGAGAAGAGTATCTCGCGTTGCCCTCAAGATGAGGAATGATCCACAATTAGAGCCATGGTAAAGGACTAGCATATTAGGTGATGCCCTTCTCAAAGCACGGTAATAAGCAGAAATATATTAGGTGGCTAGCGGTTTTTCTTGCATTTGCTATAGCTTTGCCGTTCGCTGTAGTTCTCTTATCAGATCCTGAGGATGATGATGTTAGTCAGGGTCAAGAAACCCCTTCGCAAGTTGAAGAACCTTCGCCCAGTGTTCAAGAAGTAGGTAGTGATTCTAGTGAAGTTGCTCCTACGGAGCTTCCTTTTACTATCGAACAAGAACCGCAGAATCGAGCCCCAGTGATAGGTATTGATGGGCCTGAGTGCTTTAGTTCATTGTTTGAAGGGGGTTTAATACCTGTCTCTATATCGGTTTCTGATGAAGATAACTCTTCGGTAATTCTTGATCTTGCGACCCAAATTGGGGATGATGTTCTAGATTTAACTGAATATATCGTTGGTGGGACTTCTCTAATTGTTCCAGGTGTTTCTGAAGCTTCTTTCCCTATCCCTGATGAAGCAGGCGCCTATTTATTATTGATCGCTCACGCTACGGATAGTGATGGAGCTAGTTCGGAAGCTGCTCTAGTGATTCCAAACCGATGTTCTTGAGCTGATTAGTTTGAAGCCTGAGTTTCGCTAACTCCAGATAATTCTATTGCCCCTAGAGGAGCTGGGTTTGAGTAGCGTTTGGTTTTAAATGGGGAATTCGCTACGACTCGACAATATGCTGGGATTTCAAAGTCTTCATCGGAATCTATTTGCCCTTCGGTGATTTGAGAGATTTCAGTCCATTTGCCGTCAATTTCAAATTCTAGTGAGAATGTTATTCCTAGGGTTCGCTTTGCTTTTATTGCCCAGATGATTTCAGATACTAATCCGTTGATACTGACGACTTCAGGCAATGCGTTTAGTTCTAATGCATGTGATTGCAAATCCTCTCTATTCGTATATGACTGCTTTATCATTCCGTATGCAAGTTTTCCTGAATCCAAGCGAATAGTGAATTGTATGTCTGTTAGACCTGGTGCATCAGAGAGGAAATCTATTTCTGAATCCTGCATTAATTTACCTGTTGCTTCAGTTTCTGGACTCTTTCTTATCTCATAGTCATCATCAGATTCTGAAATTGCGATGTGGGTAATAATTGGTGACCGTCGTCCGAGATATAGGAGTACGAATATTCGAGCAGCTATCAGAAGCGCTATTCCTGCGAGTATGACCCACCATGGGAATGAACTGCTTGGGCTGTCAGTTGGTCGCGGTGGTTCCGGTGTTGGCTCAGGTCCCGGAGTGGGTCCAGGGTCGGGTGGTTTGATTTCTTTTCCGCATTCTAAATCAGGGTCAGTTATACACTCAGGTGCAACCTCATCCGGGTCAAGTATGCCATCATCATCGCAATCAGAGTCAGTTATACACTCAGGTGCAACCTCATCCGGATCAAGTATGCCATCATCGTCGCAATCAGGGTCAGTTATGCATGGCTCAGTTGGTTCTTCACCATCGAGTAGTCCATCATCGTCGCAATCAGGGTCAGTT
>Ga0208764_10002610_pt1 | contig 11302 bp, 12 predicted proteins | sample ETNtaG_18_FD_185762 | JGI IMG/M metagenome (GOLD analysis project Ga0208764, IMG submission 185762) | Marine microbial and viral communities from oxygen minimum zone, Eastern Pacific Ocean - ETNP201302SV91 (SPAdes) (version 2) | ecosystem: Environmental > Aquatic > Marine > Oceanic ... | reverse complement strand
AGTAGCAGGGTTCAAACCTAATTCAGATTCTGAAATTGCTTTCTCAATCTCTTGTACTATTCCCTTTTCCCAAGGGGATATAGCCAAAGTTTTAGCATCTTCTATAGAAATACTTGCTACTTGAGTAAGAGGGGTCAATTTTTCGTAGTATTCTACCCTTATGCTATCGAGTAATGACGGTGTGGCTCTACCAGTTCTAATCTTCTTAAAAGCGACATCGAGAGCAGCTAGACTCTTTTCCATGCCTATTTCAGTATCTTCTAATATCTCTTTTAACATCTACCCTTCTATCTGAGACATTACCTCACTAGCAAAATCTACTTTCTCTACTTCAATCCCTTCTCCAACTTCAAATCTTGTGAAACCTATAATACTTGCGTCGTTGTCTTTAAGTATATCGTTAATTTTTAAACCTGGATCTTTAACAAAGTCTTGTTCTGTTAGACTTACTTCCGATAAAAACTTTCTAATTTTTCCTTCGATCATTTTCTCAATAATATCTGCAGGTTTTCCACTTTCTTCTGATTGTGCCTTATAGATTTCTCTTTCCTTTTCAATAACATCTTCTGGGATATCGGAAGGAGAAATGGCCATAGGGTCAGTGGCAGCTGCGTGCATCGCAATATCTTTGGCAACTTCTTCTGTTCCCCCTTTAAGTGAAATAATTGTGCCTATTTTATTGTTGCTATGTAAATAAATACCTGAAGAATCTGCGTTATCCAAACTTGCAGTTGCTCTACGAACAACTATGTTTTCACCTAGTTTTTGAACTAGTTTTTCTCTTTTCTCTTCAATTCCTGATTTCAAAAGCTCTTCAAGAGATTTATCTCCGTTAGTAGAAACAATTTCTAAAACTTCCTGCATAAATAAATTAAAAGAATCGTCTCTAGCTACAAAATCTGTTTCACAGTTAATTTCAACCATAAATGACTTGCCCTCGGAAGTTTTTATACCTATCAGTCCATCAGCAGCTGATCTACTAGATTTCTTGCTTGCCTTTAATCCGCTAGTCTTCCTTAATTCTTCTACGGCTAAGTCTAAATCACCGTTAGCTTCTTCAAGGGCCTTCTTGCAATCCATTAAACCTAAGCCAGTTTTTTCTCTTAATTCCTTTACTTGAGATGCAGAAATATTACTCATGTCTTAGTCCTCTGTTTTAGTGTCGTCAGATTCTTCTTTTTCCTCTTCTTCTGACTTTACATCATCTGAAGATTCTTCTGATTCAGAATTTTCAACCTCAGGAATATTTTCCAATGACTCCTCTTTAGTTTCAATTTCATCAACTACATTCTCTTCCTTAGCTTCTTCCTTAGCTTCTTCCTTAGCTTCTTCCTTAGTCTCGACTTCAGCTTTTCTAACAATAGAAGGGCCCGATTGAGGTGTTTCTTGTTTTAATCCAGTTGCTGCTTTTGAACCAATGATACAAGCATCAGCAACTGCTTCAGTAAAAAGAGCTATAGATCTTATAGAATCATCATTTCCAGGTATTACGTAGTCAATGCCTTCCGGGTTACTATTACTGTCAACTACTCCTACAATTGGTATTCCCATTTTGCTGGCTTCCGATACAGCTATAGATTCTCTATTTACGTCAATAATGAAAAGTGCGTCAGGCAACCCTCCCATTTCCGTAACTCCCCCAATGGACTTCTGTAGTCTATCAATGTCCCTTTGTATCTTGAGTCCTTCTTTCTTTGTAATTTTACTAAAAGTCCCATCCTCTTTTTGCCTTAAAAGGTTCTCAAGTCTAGTAATAGAAGATCTGATAGTCTTGTAATTAGTAAGCATGCCGCCAAGCCACCTTTCATTAACATAAGGCATAGAGCATCTTTCAGCTTCATTCTTAATAATGCTAGTAGCAGTTCTTTTCGTTCCAACGAATAAGATCTTATTATTTTTTGCTGCAACTCCTTCAATAAACTTCAATGCAGGCTTTATCATCTCTACCGTATGCTCTAAGTTAATAATATGAATCTTATCTCTTGTTCCAAAGATATATTGATCCATTTTGGGGTTCCAGTATTTAGTCTGGTGTCCGAAATGGACACCTGCTTGTAGCATTTGTTCTAGCGTTATATCTGCCATCTGCTCTCCTTTTTTAAATTAAGCAACATTACATTGCTTTGGTTATACTTCCACGCTTATTAAACCTCACCAAAGACGAGCAATCTTCAGCACCTTAGATTTAAAACTACGACGTGTGTTTCGTTAATTAAATATTATTAATATCTAAAATGGAGCGCATTTATACCACAAAAATAGCAAATCAAGAATAAATATCTTGCATGGTATAAGACCCTGGCTGTTTATTTTTAAGCCATTTACCAGCGATAATTGCTCCTTTTGCAAAAATAGATCTATCAGAAACTTTGTGGGATATCTCTAGAGTCTCACCTTCAAAAGACAAAACTAATGAATGTTCACCAGGAGAGTCTCCTTTTCTAACACTAACTATCTGTATATCTTCAGAAGGTAGAATCTTTATAAGCTGTTCTTTCAAATTAATAGCAGTCCCTGAAGGGGAATCTTTTTTCTCTTCATGATGTTTTTCATGTATTTCTATAGAAGGTACAGTCTGTATAACTTCTTTGGAATGATCTAGGATTTTCTTAAATATTGCTATTCCCATGCTCGTATTTGGAGCAATTAATAAAGGGATTTCTTTTGAGATTCTATTAATTTCGTTAAGTTCAGTGTCATTGAATCCTGTAGTTCCTAAAACCACTGGTATATTTTCTTTGCTAGCAAACCTTAATATATCAATTGAATTCTGTGGTCTTGAGAAATCAATAATCAAGTCAATATGATTGTCGTTTGAAATGCTATCTACAATATTAATATCTATAGAACCTTTACCAATTAAAACACCTAAATCCTTTCCTAATTCCTTACTGTCCTTAGATGCACTGCCCCCTATCAGTTTTAGATCTGAGTCTTCCAAAACTTTTTCTATAAGGATTCTTCCAACTTTTCCAGTTGCTCCAGAAATAAAAGTATTGCACATGTTCTTATTTATTTGCTTTCAAAAAAAGACTTAACTTTATCAAACCATTCATCTTTTATGGGGTTCTGGTTTGCATTATTATCTATAGAGCTTTGAAAATCTTTCAATATTTTCTTTTGATCTTTTGTAAGATTCTGAGGAGTCTCTATAACTGCTCGACAAAGTAAATCCCCAGTTGAACCTCCTCGAATAGGACTTATGCCCTTTCCTCTTAATCTAAAGAGTTTACCAGTTTGAGTTCCTTCAGGTATCTTAATCTTTACTTTGCCATCTAAAGTAGGTATCTGTATCTCTCCCCCCAAAGAAGCATCTATAAAGCTTATAGGGGCCTCACAATAGAGGTGCCTGCCATCTCTTTCAAATACGTCATGAGGCAATACTTTGATTTGAACAAATAAATCTCCAGAAGGTCCTCCATTAAAACCTGCTTCTCCTTCTCCAGATAATCTAATTCTGTCCCCAGTGTCTACTCCAGAAGGAATTTTTACTGATAAAGTTTTTCTATTTTCAACTCGACCTTGGCCTTTGCAAGTCTTACATGGATCTTTAATAACCTGACCGGATCCAGAACACTGCCTACAGGTTTGAGCAACAGAAAAGAAGCCTTGTTGTGTCCTAACCTGACCAGCACCTCCACAAGAACCACAGGTAGCGGGGCTAGAGCCTTCCTTTGCGCCAGTTCCTCCACAAGGAGAACATGACTCCAAAGTAGGAATAGCTATCTTCTCAGTTACTCCCTTTACCGCATCCTCTAGACTTATAGTCATTGAGTATTGCAAATCGGAACCCTTATTTGATCTTTGCCTTCTACCGAATGGGTCCCCTCCTCCAAAGATATCACCAAAAATGTCACCAAAAATATCGTTAAAACCTTCCCCTGAAGAACCGCTAAAGCCTGAAGCATCCACTCCTTGATGACCAAACTGATCATATGCATTTCTTTTAGACGGGTCTGATAAAACTTCGTAGGCTTCAGAAGCCTCTTTAAATTTATCTGGAGCCGAAGGGTCATCCGAATTTCTATCCGGATGATATTTCATGGCTAATTTTCTATAAGCCTTTTTTAGATCATCAGATGAAGCACTTTTTTGTACTCCGAGAATTTCATAGTAATCCCTCTTAGACATTTCTACTGTTAAATAGTCTAATTAGGATTCCTTAAATTTAGGAATTCTGCTGTTCCTTCTCTTCTTTTACTTCTTCAAAATCAGCATCTACTACGTCAGATTCACCATTAGGGTCATTTTCTTCATTCTCAGAAGCTTGCTTTTGAGATTCTTCTTCATAAAGCTTCTGAGCTAAAGGAGCTGAAGCTTCAGAAAGAGATTTTACTTTTTCATCAATTAAATCTTTATCATCAGACTTTAAAGCTTCTTCTAGTTCTTCAATGCCTTTTTCGATTGATTCTTTCTCAGCATCCTCTACTTTATCTTTCGCTTCTTCTAGGGTCTTTTTACAGCTATGCACTAGATTTTCACCTAGGTTCCTAGCCTGAACCAATTCTTCAAACTTTTTATCGTCTTCAGCATGAGCTTCTGCATCCTTAACCATTTGCTCAATTTCATCTTCAGATAATCCACTAGAAGCTTTTATTTCAATAGATTGCTCTTTTCCAGTTGCTTTGTCTTTAGCTGATACATTTAGAATTCCATTTGCATCCAAATCAAAAGAAACTTCTATTTGAGGCATTCCTCTAGGTGAAGCAGGAATGTCAGTTAAATTGAATTGACCTAAAGTTTTATTTTCTGTTGCTTGTTTTCTTTCACCTTGAAGAACATGAACGGTGACTGCAGTCTGATTATCTTCAGCTGTTGAGAAAACTTGTGACTTATTTGTTGGAATAGTCGTGTTTTTATCTATTAAAGGTGTCATTACTCCGCCCATTGTCTCTATGCCTAGCGTTAGAGGGGTTACATCGAGAAGAAGTACATCTGTTACATCACCAGCCAGTACTGCTCCCTGAATGGCAGCTCCAACTGATACAGCTTCATCAGGATTAACATCTTTCCTGGCTTCTTTTCCAAAAAAGTCTTTAACTTTTTCTTGAACTAAAGGCATTCTAGTTTGGCCGCCCACTAGGATAACTTCATCAACATCGGATGCCTTCAATCCAGCATCCTTTAAAGCAATCTTAGTTGGTTCAATAGTTCTGTTAACCAAGCCTTCAACTAAAGATTCTAGTTTTGCTCTAGTTAGTTTATGAACAAAGTGCTTTGCACCAGAGGTGTCAGCAGTTATATAAGGTAAATTTATTTCAGACTGCTGATTACTAGATAATTCTATTTTTGCCTTTTCAGCCGCTTCTTTTAAACGCTGCAGGGCAGCAGAATCATTATGTAAATCTAGACCTGATTCTTTTTTAAATTCATCAGCTAAATATTCAATTAGCGCAATATCAAAGTCTTCTCCTCCTAGGAAAGTATCTCCATTAGTTGATAGAACTTCAAATTGGTGCTCTCCATCAACTTCAGCGATCTCTATAATGGATACATCAAATGTACCGCCGCCAAGGTCATAAACTGCTATCTTCTGGTCGCCTTTTCCTTTATCAAGTCCATAAGCCAACGCAGCCGCTGTAGGCTCATTAATTATCCTTTTTACTTCTAATCCAGCTATCTTTCCTGCATCTTTTGTTGCCTGTCTTTGCGAATCGTTAAAATAAGCAGGGACAGTTATTACTGCCTCTTTCACTTCTTGACCCAAATAATCTTCAGCGGTTTTCTTCATTTTCTTTAGAATTTCTGCCGAAACCTGTTGAGGCGCTAGTTTCTTTCCTTCTGCTTCAACCCAAGCATCTCCGTTATCTGCTGATACGATTTTGTAAGCCACCATATCTGAATCTTTCTTCACAACATCATCAGAATGCTTTCTTCCTATTAATCTTTTAATAGCGTAAAGGGTATTTTCAGCGTTTGTAACCGCTTGGTTCTTAGCTGAATCACCTACTTTAACTTCTTCTCCATAAGCAACAACTGAAGGTGTAGTTCTCTTTCCTTCAGAGTTTTCAATTACCTTAGCTTGATCGCCTTCCATTACGGACACACATGAATTTGTTGTCCCTAAGTCGATTCCTATTACTTTTGCCATTTTTTATAACTCCACATTAATTCTTATAACCCTTAAATGGGGTTTAAGTTCTTATTTTCAAGGGGTTTTTTAATTTTCTTCAGGTTTTTTAGAAACAATCACTTTAGAAGGTCTTAAAGTTCGATCTAAAATAGAATAACCCTTTTGAATAACTTCAATAATGGAATTAGGTTCCAGACTATCATCTTCAATCATTGAGAGAGCTTCGTGCTTTTCCGGGTCAAAGGATTGACCATCGCATTCAATGGGCTCTATTCCAGAACTATTTAAAGAGCTTTCGTAAGCTTTCATAGTAAGTTCAAGTCCTTCTCTTATATTTGTTACTTCTTCACCTTCCTCACAAGAAAGGATTGCTCTTTCAATATTATCTCCAACTGAAAGGAATTCTTTAGCAAGGGATTCTATTCCGTACAATCTTGCTCTAGTTACTTCTTGAGCAGCAATTCTTCTTACGTTCTGAACTTCTGCCTTGGCTCTTAGCAACTGATCTTCTAGGTCCTTTATAAGATCCTCTGGACTCTTTTCAACCAGCTCATCTAAAGCTTCAACCAATTCTTCTTCAGAGTTAATACCATTTCCTGAATCTAACACTTCAGAGGCTTCTCCATTACTCAGATTTTCTTCTTTTGTTTCTTTTTTAGTCAAATTAAAACTCCTTAATAGCCAAATATGGGGCTTTAAGTGCTCTATTCAAGTGGTAATTTAATTATTTTTTTAAAGGTTTAACGTAAAGAACCATGCTGTGGTCAACTATTTCATATCCTTTGTCTTCAACAAGCTTCTTTTGCCTTTCTTCAATAATATCGTCTGTAAACTCTATTACATCACCAGTTTCTAAGCACACCATGTGATCATGGTGGTCAGAAGGTGTAAGCTCGTAGACAGCGTGACCTTCTTCAAAGTTATGTCTAATACATATTCCAGCCTGTTCAAACTGAGTTAATACTCTATAAACTGTAGCCAAGCCTACTTCTTCACCTGCACCTATGAGTCTCCTATAGATTTCTTCGGCACTCAGATGGGCCTTGTCATCACTCTCTAATAACTCCAGAATCCTTAATCTAGGAAGAGTGACCTTTAGGCCAGCCTTTTTTAATTCAGCATCATCACTCAAAATTTATTTCCTCTGTTTAAATGAATATATTTATTAATAATAATACCTATAATAGCTCAATATTTCTAAAACTATCTCAAATGAAAATTAGTCTTCAAAATATTTTAATGTTATTTGTGGCTATATCTATTGCGAGCTGCAGTATTCCTAAGACTTATGAAGTTGTAATTAGTCAAGGCAATCTTGTAGATCAAGAGATGATGGATAAGCTAGAGGTTGGGATGACTGAATCTCAAGTAAAATTCGTAATGGGCTCGCCATTAATCTCAGATACTTTCTATCCAAATAGATGGGATTATTTTACTTCTGTGACGCAAGGCACAAAAACTTATACCGAACAAAAAATAACTTTATATTTTGAAGATAGTAAATTAGCTCGCTGGGAAGGAAATCTGATACTAGAGAATTAATTTATAAGAAGAAGTAAAGAAAGACTAGCCCTACTAAGGTAGGTGCAACAAACCGAACAGAAAAATACCAAGCTTTAAATATAAAATTCTCTTGGAAACCCAATTCATCCAAGACATCTTCCTTCTTCATTATCCAACCAACAAAGATTGCTATAAAGATCCCGCCTAATGGCAGCATAATCTGATTAGTTAAGAAATCAGTTGCATCAAAGAAATTCTTACCAAGTATTGTAAATTCAGAGAGTAAATTAAATGACAAGGCGCTAAAGAGGCCTATAAACCATGCTGTAAATCCAAGTAGCACTGTTGCAGTGATTCTCTTTATCTTCAAGGATTCAATTAACCAAGCAACTCCAGGTTCAATTAAAGATATAGAGGAGCTCAAAGCAGCAATACTTAACAAAACAAAAAATAAAGTTCCAAAAAGAATACCAAATGGCATTGCGCTAAAAGCTATTGGTAAAGTTACGAAAACTAAACCCGGCCCTTCAGAAGGAGCCAGTCCATTAGCAAACACTATAGGAAAAATTGCTATACCAGCCAACAGAGCAACACCAGTATCCAAAGCTGCTACAGAAACAGCTGTTTTTCCTATATTCTGATTGGCCGGCATATAAGCTCCATATGCCATGATTGCCCCCATACCAAGACTTAAAGTAAAAAACGCTTGCCCTAAAGCTTCTAACATAACCTGAGGGTTAATTTTCGAGAAGTCTGGCATAAACAGATAACGCAGCCCCTCAAGAAATGCCCCTGTTTGCATAGCGTATATACACAAGAGCAGTATTATTAAAAACAACATTGGCATAAGGGTGTTTATCCACTTCTCTAAACCTTTCAAGATTCCTCGTGCAACTATAAAAACGGTTATGGTAATAAATAAAGAGTGCCAAAAGATTAAACTCGAAGGGCTTGATAAGAGATTATTAAAACTAGAACTAGAAGACTCGGCAGTTATATTTTGAAAGCCATTAAAAATGTAAGACATAGCCCATCCAGCAGCCACGCTGTAAAAAGACAAAATTAATAAACCTGCTAAAGCGCCTGTAGCGCCTAGCAATGTCCATGCACTTGTGGTGTTAGCTTCTGCAGCTAGACTTTTCATTGAATTTGCAGGACTACTCCTTCCCCTCCTCCCTATCATGATTTCACCTAACATAATCGGAAGGCCAATAATACAAATACAAGCTAAATAGACTAAAACAAAGGCTCCGCCGCCATTATCTCCTGCCATATAAGGAAACTTCCATATATTTCCTAAGCCTACAGCTGAACCAGTAGCAGCAAGAATAAAAGTCCACCTACTAGACCAAGTGCCATGTATAGATTTTTTTTCTTCTGACATTTAAATATATGCTTCTAAAGGATTTGAATAAGGGTTTAACCAATAAGTAAAGATTAACATAAGACAAATGCAGAGGATAATGCTAATTCTATTTAATAAGTCTATATAGGGTTTGGAAATAATTTTAAAAATTGAATAATAAAATCTAATAAATCTTGATAAATAAAAACCGATCATTAAAAAGCCCACTCCCCAAGCTGGATTAATAGAGACGGCTAGAGCAATTCCCAATAAAGCTAATAGAATTGGTATTAATGCCATTTTTTTAAGCTGACTTGTATATTGTTCTTCAAAGTTAGATTGTAAAGACCAGATTTTTCCAAATACAAAGAAAAGAAGAATAGAAAAATAAACATGAAATAGATTGGCTATTACTATCCCTATTGAATCAGAAGTAAACCAAACAGCCGCAGATAAAAGGATACAAGGAGCTATAGCAAGGTAAGCTGATCCTCGGATAGACCTTAGTAATATATCTTCATCATGCATGTTCAGTAGAATTTTGTGATTGTAGGTTTATACTCTAAACGTGGGAAAACAAAAAAAGAAGTCCGATAGTTCTATTTCAGATAATAGAAAGGCTAGATTTAATTTTGAGATAACTGATAAATATGAAGCAGGCTTATCTCTATTGGGTTGGGAAACTAAAAGTATAAGAGAAAATAAAGCCCAAATAGCTGAAGCCTATGTTCTTCTCAAAGATGGTGAAGCTTGGCTAATTGGATGTTACATAAACCCTTTAAAGAACAGTAATGAGGAGATGGACCCTACAAGATCGAGGAAATTATTACTAAATAAAAAAGAATTGGCTGAAATCTTTAGATCCACACAACAAAAAGGGCAAACTTGTATTCCTACTAAACTTTTCTGGAAAAAAGACCTAATAAAATGCGAAATAGCTCTTGCAGTAGGTAAAAAGTCTCACGACAAAAGAAACACTATAAAAAGTAGGGATTGGGATAGGCAAAAAGCTCAAGAATTAAGAGATAGAAACAAAAATTAGAGAACTTTGGAATAGAAAGGTATAATCCTTCAGCTTTTTTGGGGGCGACATGGCTTCGACAGCAGATACAAACCCTCAAGTGCATGTCGAGAAGGTAGTAATTCTCGTAAATAAATTGCTGCAAACTTGTTAGTTGGCGAAAACGCAGACTACGCTTTAGCCGCTTAATTGGCTAACTGTCCTTGGTAACGTGCTCGTGCGCCTCCAAAGACAGACGACTACACGAGATGCGGGAATTACTCTTCTCATTGGTAATTTCTTAAGAATAAAATTGAGATCGTCTTTTAATCCCTGTTTATCGGGTGTAAAAGATTAAATTAATAGATAAAACTAAACATGTAGATCTTGTGGCAGAGTACTGATGGACGCGGGTTCAATTCCCGCCGCCTCCACCAAAAGTGCTATCATATTTTCGTGGTAGAACAACAAATTCTCATAACAATAGCAACTCTTGCTGTTACCTTGGCTGGATTCTCAGGTGTAGTAGGTATTTTTTCCAAAGAACTGTCTGCTGTTAAAAGTTATAAACTAGAAACTTTATTATTTCAAAGCGGTGTAGCTCTATTTGCTTCTTTAACTGCTTTAATTGCTTCTCAGATCGGAGGAGGTATTTCAGGCGAGGAAGAGTTTAGAGAGTTTTGGGTCATCTCTAGTTGGGTTTATGTAAGCATTACGGTAATCGCCTTAATTTTTGCTACTATCGACATAATCAAAAAGGAGAGCTATAAAAAAATTAATTACGACATTCTATTTTATTTTTCATTCTTCTTCGTGATAGCACTACTAATTTTTAATGCACTATATATTCAAGATGCCTATTTATTTCATATAGCTTTGGAGATAAATCTAGCTTTTGCTTTCGTGTCTTTTTACACGTTAGTAATGCCTTCGAGAGAATAAACAAATAAAATAATTATAAAGGGGAAAATTTATGTCAGGAATAAAAAAACAAGATGGGCCTGTAGCAGTTACGGGTGCTAGCGGATACATTGGGTCTAGAATAATAGAAGATTTATTAGAGCAAGGTTATGAGGTTCATGCTTGCGTAAGAGATGCGAGTAATGGCAAAAAAGTAGATCATCTAATCGAATTAGGGAAAAACGCTTCTAATTGTGATGTACATTTATTTGAAGGTGATCTTTTTGAAAAAGGAAGCTATGACGAAGCTTTTTCAGGTTGTGCAGCTGTGATTCATGCGGGCGCCACGGTAGGTTTTAACAGAGAAACTCCTCAAGAAGTATACGATGGTTGCTTCACGGAAAATGAACACGTGGTTGAATCTGTGAAGAAATCTGGCAGCGTTAAGCGCTTTGTATTTACTAGTTCTTTTGCAGCAGTG
>Ga0208764_10002607_pt1 | contig 11305 bp, 7 predicted proteins | sample ETNtaG_18_FD_185762 | JGI IMG/M metagenome (GOLD analysis project Ga0208764, IMG submission 185762) | Marine microbial and viral communities from oxygen minimum zone, Eastern Pacific Ocean - ETNP201302SV91 (SPAdes) (version 2) | ecosystem: Environmental > Aquatic > Marine > Oceanic ... | reverse complement strand
GGACATCTCGATTGCGTTGACGGCCGAGGCTGTAAACAAAGGGCACCTTGTCTGACAGCGTCAACATGTCGTGCGTGGCTTCTAGGTGTCGAACTGACGGGTGAAGGTCCATTGGTTCAACGGGATAGCCCGCAACAGTGTGGACGGCGTTCAGGACCTGTCCCATCTTGATCAGGTTGCAGTAATCGACGCGGTTACCGTCGCGACGTCCACGGCCAAGGCCCGTGACAAAGGGGGGGCTTGCTACCGAGGTGTAAATGATGTGGTCACCGCCAAACGTCAGATCGCGGTGAGGTTCTCGACCATGGAGGGTGAATTGCGGCGGAACAGTAGCGAGAAGTGTTTCAATTAGGGCGGGATCGAATTTGACGCGGTCGCCTACGACAGTTGCACCGGCTTGCGCTAGTTGTGTTCGCGCTGTGTCGTCGAGAAAGTCGATCCCTGTAGTACTTAGCACTTCGAGGGAAGCCAGATGGATTGCTTCAAGTTCGTCCTCTGAAACGGCACGCAAGGGATCGAATCGCATACGAGGTTGTTCCCATGGGGGTTGCTCGGCCACAGGGTCGCGTGTCTTTAGACGCTTGGAACGATCACCGCGTTTAGCCATGTCGGTAGGCCGCGAATTCGGCCGAAGGATGTCGCGTTGAGATCACTGATCCTTACCTAAATCTAAGGTTGCGAAACTCTATACCTGTCCACGGGTAGGAATGTGAGTGATGGTGCCAGAAAACCTCAGAGGGCGGGGCCGAAGCCCCACCCTCAAGAGTGCTATATGCGCTCTCTGGTGAGAGCAACTAAAAGCTTGATTTAGCCGGCTGCGCGAGCAGCGTCAAGCCAAGGATCGACCTTGTCGCGGTTCCCTGCGATCCAGTCAGCGGCGAGATCTTTTGGATCAGCGCCTGCAGCTTGCTCAACGTTGGCTACGGAGACATCCATGACCGAAAGCACGATCTGCTTGAACAGCTCTTCAGCTGCCGGGTTTTCAGCAAGGAAGTCGTTGTTCGCAGCAGCTTGAATATCGGCTGCCGCCCAACCAATTGGGCAGAGACCCTCGTCGTTTCTAGCAGGACACATGTCTTCGCCAATAGCGGCCGAACCGGGACGTTGATCCCAAGCTTCGCCACCGTCTTGGTTGTTCGGGTTGGAGTCATCAAGGATCCAACCATGTCCCATCCAGTAGGAGTTGTCACCTGGGCGGATGGTGGTGATGTAAGCCGACGGTGTCCAGGTGTAGGCAAGGACGGGGAGGCCCTCGTTGACCATGTCAGTCGCCTGAGCCCACATTGGGTCATAACCGGCTTTTACCTGAACGATGTTGTCATAGCCACCACCAACGAGCATGGAGTTAATGATGTTGTCGCAGGTCCAGTCTTCTGGACAGCCAAACATGTCGACCAAGCCGTTGCCAGGATTGGCATCGGTGGCGTCATAGGCAGCGATCGCGTCAGCGTTGGTATTGAGATCTTCCATGGTGTAAACGCCGTATTCGTCAGCGAAGCCTTTTTCAATCAGGAAGCCCTGAAGGCCACCCGCCTGAATCTCCATACCGAGGACGGTTACCGCGTCACCAATTAATGTGCCATCGGTTCGTTCGCCCAGTAGCCAACTCATGTGACCTGGCATCCAGGAGTTCGCCCAGAAGTCCATGTCACCTTCGGCCATAGCCATGAAGGCGTTTTGCGGTCCGAGTTCCATGTCGGCGGATTCGGAGACTGTGTACCCGAGTTCGCGCAATAGAGCGGTGAATATTTCAGCCTGTACGTAACCGGTGCTCCAGGAAGCTCGACCGGAAGTAACACTGACACCATCACCTGGGGTCATGTTGACTGCCGCTGCCGCTTCGGTAGTTGCAGGTGCAGAAGCGGAAGCTTCTGCATCTGAAGAGCTGTCGGAACTTGAATCGTCATCGCTGCCACAAGCAGCAAGGATCAAAAGCGCAGCTGTAGCTACTGCTAGCAAGCGCGTGAGTGATTTCTTGTTCATAAATGGGGCCCTCCCTAGAGTCCCTGGTTAATGCGGTCCTTGGGCAGTGCCCAGACACGCCAGTTCAAGGCTAGTCGCTACAGGACGTGGAACGGTACTTTCGAGCCTCGAACGGTAGTTTTGTAGCGGATCTGTTATGTATAGACCTGTTTCCGGTCAAATTCTGAAAGTGTTCCTCGCGCGCTCCCAGCGACCGTAACCCCAGCAAACAGCAGAAATAGGGCACCAACGCCTGCAACAAGGTTGGTTTCCGCCACTCTAGAAATGCTGCCGATCCATGCAACGCTCATAAGGAACAATCCGAGCCCAAGGCCACACACGATGGAACACCACTTATAAAGGAAGAGTTCGTCCTGTGAGAGGAAGCCAGAGGCCGGAATTACCACTGCAAGTGCTAGCAAGCCCAAGACGAGAGCGACCCACCCTAGGCCAGCACCTTGGTCGGAGTAGCCGTCATGGATCACGTCACCGGTCCGCTGCGCGTAGGCGATCAGGGCTGTGAATTCCGCAGCGAGGCTTCCAGCCAGGGCCAGGTCACCAGCAGCCTCAGCGGCTTCGGCCTTCATGACGATATCGTCGAGCTGAACTCGGAGTTCCGGCCCGATAACCGAGTCAGCGCGGGTGTCGAATGTCCAACCCGAATAGCCAGCCATCACGATTAAAAGTCCCGCGAAGGACACCCCGATTAGACGTCCCCACCTGATTCCAGACGCCAATGGGCGTCGCGCCCCCATCGGGGCGTTCCAAACCCAAAGCACACTTCCAGCGGCCATGAGGACGCAACCAATCAGGGTCACATAAATTCCGTACGACCGCGAAAATTCACTGGCCACATCTGGCGGACTGGCCATTATCGAACAAACTGCTGTGACCAGCGCTGCGATACTAAAAACAGTCGCTCCATCTGGGCCGAGCCATCGGTTCCTCTGACCGGGGGACCGGACTGTTGCATACACCGATCCGGCCAAAGCAAGTGTGCACATCACGATCAGGATCCCGAACCAGGAGCCGCCTGACGCCGCCAAACCATTGAACGTTTGGTTGGTAAGGCTTTCGTCGGCATATCTGGCGTAGGCCGATATGTGACCACTACCTCCATTCCAAGGGAGAAGCACGCCCAGAAGAGTCGCTATAGCCCCCAGCGCGGCTACCGCAACCCCGGAACGTTCGGCACTTCTCAGAGGTTCGTATTGGGCCTCTTGGTCGGATTCGCCGTCGATCTGAACCTTGTTGAGGAGATCTTCGTTCTCCGAGTTAGACAAAAGCAACTCAGGGGTCTTGGTGTTTTTCCAGGCCGCTGTAATTCTCCCAAACAATCCACCTCCGTCGGAGTCGTCGGGTTGGGTGAGGCGGTCCAACACCACGGCAACGATAAAGAATGCAAGCCCGCCCGAACCGGCTAAGGCAATGTCCTGGTTGGCAATAGCGCGATACAAGAGCCTGCCCAAACCACCGGCGCCCATGATTGCAGCGATACCAAGCATTGAGATGGCAAGGAGCAGCGTCTGGTTGATACCCGTCATAAGCGCTGCCCTTGCAAGAGGCAACTGCACATCTGTCAGGACACGCCGCTCAGACGCCCCGTACGCGCGCGCAGCTTCCACCACATCTTCGGGCACTTGCCGAATGCCCAAGTTGGTTAATCGAATCAGTGGAGGTAGGGCGAAGACCATGGTCACCATCGTCGCGGAGACGAATCCAACCCCAAAAAAGAAGACAAACGGCAGCATGTAGACAAACGAATGAACGACTTGCATGGCGTCGAGGACCGGACGAACGATACGCCAAACACCGTCCATTCGGCCGCAGGCGACTCCGGTCGGAATGCCGATTATCACGCACAGGATCACAGCGACCGCGATGAACCCAATGGTTCGCGCAGTTTCTTTCCAGTACTCCTCACCCAACAGGCCACAGATGGTCAGTCCAAGAAATGAGCCGATACCAACTTGCAGGCCACGAAAAGCCCAACCAGCGATCAAAGCGGCAAGACAAACGGTCATCCATGAAAGCCCAAGAAGCCAATCATCAACAACGACCCCAAGCATGGTGTGGAATGGCCATTTGATGACATCCAAAGTTTCTTTCATATTGAGGTCTACCCAGACGGTGATTTGTTCAACCCAATCACCGACAGGTATCTGCCATCTGTCCAGCACGGTATTTTGACGCTGGTCCCAGTCTTCAATGCTTCTGTACCAAATCACAGCCACAAGGCCGGCGGCGCCTCCGACGGCGTTAACCACCCGTCGTCGTCTCGCTGATCCCAGGATTATCAGTATCGGAACAGCGAAAACACCAATCAAGGCAACAAATTCGATAGCTGACGCCACAGCATTAGCAACTGTGTCGCCTGTTTCTAGGTTCGTGACCTTTCCGACTGCACGGTCGACAAAGTGGCCGGTCGATTCTGCGTAGAGATTCATTACATGTACACCTCTCGTTCGAATGCGTCGGCCAGCGCCTCAACACGTCCGAGCTCTTCAAGGACCGCAGTGGGGTCCATTCGGCCAACAAGTTGCCCACTTTCGTCACAGCATGCAATTGGTAACCCTTTACCGGCATCGGCGTATAGCTCGTTTAGCGTTTGGGACGGGGTGGCGATTGGGACGTCGGTTCGCATGGCGCTCGCCAAGGTCGGCACGCCCTGCGTGGCGACACGCTCTACGTCGCTTCGTGTAACCAGGCCTGCACATTTCCCTGAAGCGTCAACTACTAATCGTTCACCAACATCAACCAAAGCCTTAACGACTTCACCGAATTCGGCATCGATATGGACCGGGTCAGGCGGCACCATGACCTCTTCGACCTTGATCACCCGTCCTTGATCGACATCTTGAACGAATTCAGCCACATACCCCGTTGCCGGCTGCGTCAGAATTTCTTCTGGCGTGCCGATCTGGACCACCACTCCATCTTTCATGATGCAAACTCGATCTCCGATTCTGAGGGCCTCATTCAAGTCGTGGGTTATGAACAAAATTGTTTTGTGGACTTCGTCTTGAATGGCCATCAACTCGTCCTGCATTTGGCGCCGAATCAACGGGTCAAGCGCGCTGAATGCTTCGTCCATCAAGAGAATGTCCGGGTCTGAGGCCAGTGCCCGAGCCAGACCGACACGCTGTTGCATACCGCCGGACAGTTCGCTCGTAGCATTATCGGCGTAGGCCCCGAGGCCTACTAACTGAAGTGCCTTCATAGCTGCTGCTTCTCGTTCGGTTCGATCGACTTTCTGAACCTTGAGACCGTAAGCAACATTGTCCGTAACGTTGCGATGAGGAAAAAGCGCGAAGTGTTGAAACACCATTCCCATTTTTTCTCTGCGAAAGGCCTGAAGCTCCTTACCTTCTAGCCGTTGGACATCGACCCCGTCTACAAGAACTTCGCCGGAGGTTACGTCGTGCAGTTTGTTGACAGTTCTAATGGCAGTGGACTTTCCAGACCCTGAGAGTCCCATCACAACAAAAATTTCGCCTTTTTGTACCGAAAAGGAGACGTTGCTTAACCCAACAACATGCCCCGATTGTCTTTGGACCTCATCCTTGTGCACCCCATCTTTGGCGAGGTCGAAGGCTCGGCCGCGCGGTTGTGGCCCAAAAATCTTGTATACCTCGTTGAGGCGGATGATCTCTTCATTTTCCGGCATTGGGGTCACATGGCCTTTCTGTCGGGCGTCTCAAGCGCTCAAGAACCGCGAAGAGGCAAGGGCCAACATAACAGCGGTAGCGGCCTTAGGGGTTCATTCCCCTTATGTCGAGGTAAGTGCTCATCCAATCGACTGGACTTGTATGGGCTGTTACCGGATCTAGCGCTTCCACTATTTGCGGTGGTTTAAATCCGATATGGCCTGTTGGGTTACCTGGAAGTTGAACTCATCAAAACAAACAAGAGTGACTGCGTGCATCGCCGAGCTATCAAGGTTTTCTTCGAACCAAGAAGCGATCGCAGACACTGCTATTGGAGCAGCCAATTCTTTCGGAAAGCCATAAACGCCGGTACTAATCGCAGAAAATGCGGTCGACGTTGCACCAACATCAGCCGCGGCATCTAGGGAGGACGTATAGCAATCAGAGAGCAGGGTTGCACTGTGGACAGGCCCATGGTGCTCCCAAATCGGCCCAACAGTATGGATAACCCACTTAGCAGGAAGGTCACCTGCGGACGTCACCACAGCTGAACCGGTAGCACAGGGACCATCCTGATCAATGATCGCTTGACACTCGCGGAGCACAGTCGGGCCCGCTGCCGCGTGTATCGCTCCATCGACGCCACCGCCCCCAGAGAGTGCGCTGTTGGCAGCGTTAACAATTGCGTCAACCTTCAACGTCGTGATGTCGCCCCGTATGACCGCAAGAGCACCCGCTCCGACGGCTTCATTCAAGGCGAAAGCCCTCATAGTTATTCTCGGCGACTTGTCTACATTTCTCGGCATATGGGGGATAGCCGATGAGGGGCATGAAGACACGTGTCTTCCCCGGGATGTTCGCACCCAAATACCAGGAATTGCATGTTGGATAAAGAGTCTGATCCGCGATCGAATTAACGTGGTCCACCCAGCTATCCGCAGCTGTTGCGGTGGCCTCGATGCTGATCAGGTTCTGCTGTCGCATGGCGACAAGACAATCCCGAATCCACTCCACGTGTTGTTCGATAGCCAAAATCATATTGGTCAACACCGACGGGCTGCCGGGCCCCGTGACGGTGAACAGGTTCGGGAATTCAGGAACACCCAGCCCCAGATAGGTACGCGGCCCTGCGGACCACGCGTCTTCGAGTGTGCACCCACCCTTGCCGGTTATGTTCATTTTGAGCAACGCCCCGGTCATGGCATCGAAACCAGTGGCAAAGATCAACGCATCGAACTCGAAATCCTGGCCATCTGCCCTCAGACCCGTCTTAGTTATTTGTTCGATGCCACCGTCTGAGATGTCCACCAAATTGACATGTTCGGAATTGAAGGTCTCGTAGTAATGCGTATCCAAGCAGGGCCGTTTGCAGGCGATCGTGTTTGTTGGAGCCAAAAGCCGAGCAGTCTCCGGATCATCTACAACCTGACTGATTTGGCCTCGGACATATTCGGCGATGCGCTCATTTGAGGTCGTATCAATTCCGATATCGGCGTAGGCACGGTAGAAGCCGAAGCCCCCGTGTTCCCATCTTTCATCCATGCGAGCGTCAAATTCGGAACTATGTGCCTCTTTAGCTGAATCTTCGTTGGGTGGGAAGATGGAGAGGATTCCGGAACGTTCGATTCTGGCTGCGTGCCTGAGTTCGTCGTAATTTTCTTTGGTTTCGGCTTGAACCCGAGGGTCCAACGGTTGGTTCCGCGCGGGAACCGAATAGTTAGGTGTCCTCTGAAACACGGTGAGTTGCGACGCCTGTTCAGCGATCACCGGAATCGCTTGAACTGCGGAAGATCCAGTTCCTACCACAGCGACTCGGCGTCCTGAAAAGTCGACGGTTTGATGAGGCCATCGGCCCGTGTGGTACACATCGCCTTCGAAATTGGCCAATCCTTCAAAATCCGGAAGGTTGGTAGTCGAAAGGCAACCGGTTGCTGCTACGAGAAAGCGCGACCGGTAGGTATCGCGGTTAGTGGTAATAGTCCAGGTGTTTGTGATCTCGTCGTAGTCAGCAGCTTCGACCGTGCTGTTGAAAGCAATGAGAGATTCAAGGTCGAATCTGTCCGATACGTGCTCGGCATATTTCAGAATCTCAGGTTGACCCGCATAGCGCTCTGTCCACTCCCACTCTTGTTGAAGTTCTGGGTCGAACGAATAGGAATATTGCAAGCTTTCGACGTCGCATCGTGCGCCGGGATAACGATTCCAATACCAGGTACCTCCGACCCCGTCGCCTCTCTCGACACCTTTAACGTCGAAGCCTTCTTGTCTCAACAGGTAAAGGGAATAGAGCCCGCCAAAGCCGGCCCCAACAACAACCACATCACATTCTTCGACCAAGCTCACAAGCTAACCCCCGTTTCTTCTCTTGAAATTAGCTTGTCTCAAGGTCGAGGGTCGGCTCTTCTAGTCACGCACGTCCATCGATTTCTCCCCACTGCCTCGCGGATGGGATCTAGCATCCTGATTCGATCCACTTGGAGACGATAGTGAATTACGAGAGAGTTAAATACGAAACGCCCGCCACCGGTGTGGCACGCATCACCCTGACCAGACCCGAGGCTGCTAACGCGCAGGACTATTTGATGTTGTCGGAACTGAACTCGGCATTTGATGAGGCGGCCGGTGATGAAGCCATCCGCGTCATAGTCCTGGCCGCTGAGGGAAAACACTTCTCATCGGGCCACGACCTTGCTGCTCCCGAACCGAATATGGAAGATTTCCCGACCGTGGGAACCCAATGTCATTTCGATGCTGACGGGACAGAGGGATATATGGCTCGAGAAGCAGAAATGTATTTAGGGCTGTGTTGGCGATGGAGGAATCTAGCTAAGCCGACAATCGCTCAAGTTCAAGGCAAAGTGATCGCTGGCGGTCTAATGCTGGTTTGGCCGATGGACCTCATAGTTGCATCCGAAGACGCAACATTCAGCGACCCTGTGGTCGCATTCAATGTAAATGGCGTCGAATATTTCGCGCACCCCTTTGAAGCCGGCACGAGATTGGCGAAGGAAATGTTGTTTACCGGTAGATCCTTAACGGCAGACGAGCTCATGGATAGAGGTATGGTCAACAAAGTTGTTCCATTAGCAGAATTAGAAGAAGCAACACTGGAGTTAGCAGTTCACATAGCTAAGCGTCCTATGTTCGGTCTCACCTTGGCGAAGCAGAGCGTGAACCAAGCCGTCGACGCCATGGGCATGTACAGCGCACTACAGGCAGCGTTCAGCTTGCATCATGTCGGTCATAGCCACAACATGGAAGTCCATGGGCGGCGTATCGATCCGTCGGGCATCGATGTCATTAGGTCTGAGGCGTGACCGAACCTTGTGACTTAAGCGCTGTTGACGCTCGAAGTGCTATCTCCGCGCGGGAACTCTCCCCAGTTGAACTGACTGAGTCGTGTCTGCAAAGAATCGATCGGTTGAATCCAACGCTTAACGCGATGGTTACTGTTTCTGCAGAATCTGCCCTACAGGACGCCCGCGTGGCGGAAGACGCTATAACGCACGGAAATGGGGACGGTTTGATCCACGGTCTACCCGTCGCCATCAAAGACTTACAGGACACCAAGGGCATAGTGACGACTTACGGGACATCGTTTTATCGCGACCATGTACCCAACGAAGATGCTGGCATCGTGGCTCGAATACGCGCTGCCGGGGGGATAGTGATCGGTAAGACCAACATTCCCGAAATGAGTATCGGCGCTAACACGATTAACCGGCTTTTCGGCGCGACCGGTAATCCCTACGCGCCGGAGTTGACATGTGGGGGATCATCGGGCGGCTCCGCAGTTGCTGTCGCTACTGGTATGGCACCACTAGCAACCGGTTCTGACCATGGAGGCAGTCTGCGAATTCCGGCCTGTTTCAGTGGAGTGGTCGGGCACAGGGCAACACCGGGCACGGTCCCACATGAGAGCCGCACAATTACCCAAACCAATTACAGCCTGCAAGGCCCCATGGCGAGAACCGTTGATGACGTAGCGTTACTCTTGGCAGTCATCTCAACTCGCGATCGGGCAAGTCGACGCGACCCGATGAGCTTCCCGCTCGACGGGAATGGATTTCTCGATCTGGCGTCACCCACCATTGAGAGTCTTCGGATTGGTGTGACCGCTGATTTCGGAGGTCTCCTCGTTTCCAACCACGTCCGAAGGGAGTTTGAGGACCGAGTTGCTTATTTGGTGGAATGCGGAGCGGAAGTGGTTGACCTGTCTCTAGATCTGACCGAGGCCGTTGAGGTTGATTGGCAGCTACGGGCAGACATTTTTGCTACCCAATACCACCGGGATATTGCCGACTTTGATGAGAGTTTCAATCCCAACGTATTTCGCACCTATGAGACTGCGCTGTCGACCACAGTGCTCGAGATAGCGCGAGCTCGCAGAAAGCAAGTTGATCTGTTTCGTAGAGTTGATGCAGTCTTCGATGAAGTCGACATCGTCGTATGTCCCGGAGTCAGTGTTCCACCTTTCCCGTGGTCGTCTCTTCATCCGACTGAGATTGACGGAGAGAAAGTCGACAACTACATGGCCTGGCTGAGTCTGACGAGTTGTTTGACCGTCGTCGGACACCCAGTTACGGCGTTGCCGGCCGGTTTAGATAGCAGCGGCCTGCCGTTTGGAATCCAATGCATCGCCCCCATGTATCAGGATGCCACCCTGTTGACAATGGCTAAATCCCTCGAAAATAGCTTCGCAGCATCAGCTCAGTATTTAGTGCCGAGACCCGATCATCAAGTAATAGAGAGTTCAGATCCACAGTGCCAGGAACTAGGGAAGGCAGCAGCCATAGCGGCGGCGGGCTAAATCTAAGCAGGGGAGCCCACAGCGACTGATTTGAGAATCGCCTCCACAAATAGCTGTCGTTCCTCAACGCGTGCTTCGTTTATTTGCCAATCGTGGGACACAACGAATTTCGCCGCGCCCGCTTCCTCCATTTTCTCAGTCAGCACCGCAGCAGCATCTGCTTCCGCGAATTCCTGTGCCAGCTGCAGATCGTAGTAATTGGATGGCTCTCGAACATGAACGCGAAAGAGACCCCTTCTCGGGGCACTGACAGTGGTTTGTTTGACCAGCCGGATCACCCCGGTAGCAGCTCCATAAGCATTCGCTACTTCGGAATGTTCTGGGACGGTGCAGTCAGTGCCAAGGTTCTGACCGAGTTGACTCTGGTACAAAGCTGCCGGTGCCCCAACTGCAGTTAATGTCTCATTGATCTCCGCTGTAATGTCGAGAATTCTCCGCTTCTCAAGACGGGTCTCTAACTGGGTTTGAGCATTCAAGGCTGATTTGAGATGGCCGATTGTCAACCCATCATGATCTGCAGCAGCGATCAGGATCGTTTCGCTTATCCGCGCACTTAGTAGTTTGAGCACCAGGTCCGCGAACAACAATCCGTTATCAGCGAGTGGTTTACCAAATCGATCTAACTGTCGGGCAAGAAGGTTAGAACCGAAGTGGGCCGGCTCCGCGCCGTATCGATCATCCAACTCGAGGACATGTGCAGCATCTGTTGGGGTGAAAGCTGCAGCGCCTACTATTCCAGAGGCTATTAACCGGTTCAGGGCGTTGCGCTGCAAACCAGAGGTAATCACGTCCTCATACCGGCCACCTACGGGGCTTTCCTGCAAGGCTTCGATAATCGTGGCTTCAGCCGAGGATTGAGGGATCCAATCGTGGTCCTGCTCGAGGA
>Ga0208764_10002606_pt1 | contig 11311 bp, 10 predicted proteins | sample ETNtaG_18_FD_185762 | JGI IMG/M metagenome (GOLD analysis project Ga0208764, IMG submission 185762) | Marine microbial and viral communities from oxygen minimum zone, Eastern Pacific Ocean - ETNP201302SV91 (SPAdes) (version 2) | ecosystem: Environmental > Aquatic > Marine > Oceanic ... | reverse complement strand
TGCTTCTGTGTTAAAAAGTCGATCAACCTCTTTATAGCCAGTACCAGGCCTAGCACCATGATTATCACTTGAACCTATAAAACCAAATTTAAAACGCTTTGGATTTTCTCGATCTGAAAAATCTCTTAATGCCAAAACATATTGAGCCGACCCCAAAGGTCTATAATTAAAAGATGGTAAAAAGCAATCGTTGCATTGGCCTGCATTTAACAGTTCATTAGGATGGATTTCATTTACTGCTGCATAGCTCATTGACCCCATTCGAACGGAATTTAGTTTAGTTTCCGCAACCAGCTTCCTACAAAATTTTGGGTCCAAGCCCGAATCTTCACATCTTTGAGCCATGATATTTCCTGTTTGCTGACAGGTTGGTAAAAAATCACTAGTTGCATCAGGACAAAAAAGTTTTCCATTCAAATCCAAGGCAGCATCATTCCAAGTTCTATACTCTTCAGAATTTCCATGGCCAGAATAAATCTCAAATAGGAATTGAGATTTATCATCTTGAAAGTCTGTAAGCTGCTTCTTCCAGTCTGAGGGCGCAGGAGTATAGTATCCCCATGTTGTTCCATGAGGGATCACCATATAAGGCGTATCCCATTCTTTGAGTTTTTGAAAAAGAATATTCGGATTCGTTGCCTCTTCATAACAATTCAAGGGCAAGTCTTTTGTTGAAACTCCCTCAGGACATATTGGGGTCGCTTGAATCTCTTCAAAGAACTTATTAAAAGCAAAAAATCTATCTCTGTTCTTAAAATCTAGAGTTGCTGGTAAAGCAGACATAGTCCATGGCAATCCTAGCCTCATAACTAATGGAGCTATTCCTCCAGATCCAATAGCTCTTGGGGGCACCAATGAATCATCGACCTCAAGAAATATTACATTTTTGTGCCCATAATGACTATCAGGATTATTATCAACTTGAGTCCATTCCCAGCCTAAAAAACTGACCAGATCATCTGTCTCTTCAGATAAATTATTACATTGTTGGATGCTCTCTTTTGTATCCAACCATTTTCTTGGCGTGCTTGCTTCAGCATGGTCATTAATTGACCAAAAATCTAAAGCTGAACAAAACCTTGCATAATCACATGCATCCGCAATGGGAGAGGCTCCTTTACCATTCATATAAGGCAAAGACCACATAAATGCATCTGTTGAGTAAGTTGTGTGAACGTGAAGATCGCCAAAGAGAATTTGTTTTTCATCCAAAACTTCTAATTCAGATTTAACAAGATTAATTCTATTAGCTCTATCTTCTAGTACTTTGTCAGGAAGAACTTTACCTTCGATCACCCCAGGACCGTCTAAAGTGCCAAAGAGCTTCAAAGCTGCTCCTCCAAAGAAAATAATTACAGTAAAGATAAAAAGTAAGACAAGCGAAGTAAGAAGTTTTTTCATATCTCTCCCAAGATTAGTGAGCCTAGTATCTATAAATTGTTTGGTCTCTTGACGGTCCAACCGAAACTATTCCAACCGGACAATCTAAAGTCTCCTCAATAAATAGTATATAGTCCTGTGCAGCTATAGGTAAATCATCAAAAGATTTTGCATTAGATGTATCCTGCTCCCAACCAGTAAATGTTTTATAGACTGGCTGCTGATCTTCATCATAATCAATGCATGCTTGAATCTCTGTAAAACTATCTAAAACATCTAGTTTTGTTATACAAAGATTAGTCACAGAGTTTATAAAAACAATAGTTTCTAAAGCTTTTAAATCAAGCCAGCCACATCTTCTAGGGCGCCCAGTTGTAGCGCCAAATTCATGCCCTACTTTTGCAAGTTGCTTTGCATTAGAGTCAAACAACTCAGTTTGGAAAGGGCCTTCGCCAACTCGTGTTGTATATGCCTTGGTAATTCCTAAAATAGAATCAATGTTTTTAGGTCCTACACCTAACCCAGAAGAAAGGCCACCTGCAGTTGTACTGGAGGAAGTAACATATGGATATGTTCCATGATCAATGTCTAACATGGATCCTTGCGCGCCTTCAAAAAGGATTTTCTTCCCTTCTTTCACCCAAAGCTTTAAAAGATCCTGAGTTTTACAATTATATTTATTATAAAGATCTAAGTTACCCTCTAACTCCTCAAGAACATCATCAAATGCAACTGGCTCAGCATTGTAAATATTCTCCAAAATTTGATTGTGGTAATTAACCAATAGAGATAATTTAATTTTAAGTTCTTTGAAATCGTTTAGATCCCCAAAACGAATCGCTCGCCTTGCAATTTTATCTTCATAAGCAGGTCCAATTCCTCTGCCGGTTGTTCCGATACCCTCTGCTTTATCTCGCACTAGATCAATTGCGATATGAGTAGGAAGAATTAAACAACAATCTTCACTCACGTAGAAACGATTTTTAAAGTTGATACCGCTTTCTTGCAAGCCAACGATTTCTTTTGCGAGAGCTGGAAGAGATAAAACAAGACCATTACCCAAGACACAATGAACTGAAGGATGGAGAATACCTGATGGAACTAAATGCAGAACTTTCTGCTCACCATCAACCTTTAATGTATGGCCTGCATTATGACCGCCTTGGAAACGACAAACTACTTCAGAGTTTTCTGCTAAAGCATCTACAATTTTTCCTTTACCTTCATCACCCCACTGCAAACCCAAGATTAGGGTGTTGTTGCTCATAATATGTTAATTATTGCCTTTAGATTTATTTAGATACTTAAAGAAATCTGACTTAGGATCAATCAGCAAAACATCTGACTTATTATTAAAAGTGGCATCATAGGCTTTCATGCTACGAGTAAATTCATAGAACTCCGAATCTTTAGAGAATGACTCAGCATAAATAGCTGCGGCTGTAGCATCACCATCTCCTCGGATTTGCTCAGAAGTTTTATATGCTTCTGCCAAAATAATAACTTTTTCTTTATCTGCAGTAGATCGAATTTCGTTTGAAAGCTCATTCCCTTCAGCACGCAACTCTTCTGCTAACCTATTTCTTTCTGAGCGCATTCTTTCATAAACAGAGCTGCTCAACTCAGGAGGCAAATCAATTCTTTTAACTCTAAAATCAATTACCTCTATACCTAAATCAGATACAGAATTTCCTAAATTTTCACGCATATCGCCCATTAACTGATCTCTTTCACCTGAGACTAATTCGGTTACTGTTCTTCGACCAAATTGATTTTTTAACTCAAATGCTGTTCTTTGTCCCAGCAGATTATTTAAATTAATGAAACTTCCACTCGTTGCATCATAGAAAGTCCGAACATTAGTGATGCGATATTTAACAAACGAATCAACAATTAGATACTTACTCTCAATCGTTAAGATTCTATTTGGCTCCTCATCAAGGGTTTGTAGTCTAGAATCATATTTTTTTACGTTTTGAATAATAGGTAATTTGAAATTCAAACCTGTTGGTACATCAGATCTAATAGCCTCACCAAATTGAAACACAATTCCATCTTCTTTCTCATCTATAACAAAAATACTATTTAATATTAGCGCAAGAATAAGTCCAGCAAGAATTAAGAGATTCATTCCTTTAGTCATTAGTCTTCCTCCTGAGGTTTGTTTTGCTCTAAAATTTTATCTAGTGGAAGATACATTAAATTATTGCCTCCCTCTACATCCACCAATACTTTAGTTGAATTACTATATAACCTTTGTAACGCATCTAAATAAAGTCTGTCTCGAGTAACTTTTGGTGCTTTTTGATACTCAGCTAATAATTTATCAAAACGAACAGCTTCACCCTCTGCATTAGCAACAACCTCCTCTCTGTAAGCTTTAGCAGCTTGTATCCTGGCATATGCCTGTCCTCTAGCTTCTGGAACGATGGAAAGGCCATATCTATCTGCTTCATTTTGTAATTTTTCTTTGTCCTCTCTTGCGGCAACCACATCATCAAAAGATGCTTTGACAGCTGAAGGTGGATCTGTTTTTTCTATGTTGACTTGTTGAACCACAAGGCCTGTGCCATATAGATCTAAATAACTTTGAAGCCTTGAACTTACGTCTTGAGCAATTTGCTCACGTCCAGTAGTCAGTGTTTCCTCAAGCGTATTATCTCCAACCACATGACGCAAAGAACTTTCTGAAGCTTCTCTTAAGCTGCTTTCAGGATCACGAACATTTAAAACAAAATCTTTTAAATTTTTTATTCTGTATTGAACTGAGATAGTCACATCAACTAAATTTTCATCTTTTGTAAGCATATTGGCTGTCTGGGAATAACGTCTGGTTAATGCAACATTTTCAACATACCTCTCATCAATTCCAGCAAGCATAAAATTTAAACCTTCGCCTGTCTCAGCATGATATCCACCAAATCTTAAAACCACTGCTCTTTCAGGGGAATCAAGCTGATAGATAGACATGCTTGCATAAATAACAAGGAGTCCAAAGAAACCATATAAAAACGCTTTTTTTGTTGGAAAGTTGAATCCGTTACCACCGGAAGAACCATTTGATCCTGAGCCTTTCTTTCCAAACATGATAGAAAACTTTTTAATTAAATCATCAAAGGAGACTTCATCTTGATCTTTTCTGCCCCAAGGGTCTTGATTGTTTTGATTATCCCAATTCACGTAGGTACCTAATTAAGTGTAAAGTTTAATTATAAGTATAATTTGGGGTTAAATCCTTAGAATTAAACAATTTCAAGTAAATTAAGTTGTTTTTTTAACTCATCAGTAGCAACTCCTATCTGATGGAGATCAAAATAATCTAAATTTTCCCATCCCTTCATCCATGTACATTGTCTTTTAGCTAATTGACGAGTGGCGAAGAGAGATTTCTCATATAATTCAGATTTTTTTAGCATCCCATTAATGACTTGTAATCCCTGCCTATAATTTATAGCTTTCATCGCTGGATGTTCGGTAGAAATATTAAAAGAATCTTGTATTTCAAATATTTCCTCAAGTAATTTATCTCCAACTAATGCTTCTTGTCTTGCTTCTATCCTTGTGTGAAGTTCTGCTCTTTGCTTAGGAAAAATTCCATACTCAATTAAGTTATATTTTTCTTTCAATAAAATTGGCTCTGAGGCTGAAAAATTTTCATCCAAGCTCTTGCCTGTTGAACTTATGATCTCAATTGCCCTAATAATTCGCTGAGAGTCTTGGGGTTTAATATCTTTTGCAGCATCAGGATCAAGTCTTTTCAGGTCTGCATAGAGATCTTCTATTCCATGATTAATAATTTTGTCTTCTAGTTCTTCCCGAAGAAGTTGGTTGGCAGATGGTAGGGAGCTAATTCCATTCTTCAAAAGATTAAAATACATCATGCTTCCCCCAACCATTAATGGGATTTTATCTCGAGCATGAATTTCTTCAATTAATTGAAGAGAAGAATGGTAAAAATCTGCTACAGAAAAAATACAATCTAAAGAAACATGATTAACCAAATGATGCGGATGATTTTTTAGGACTTCATCTGATGGTTTGGCAGATCCAATATTGCATTCTTTATAAACCATCACAGAATCTACGCTTATAATTTCAAGCTCATCAAATTGCTTTTGCCAACTGATAGCCCAGTCAGTTTTCCCTGCTGCGGTGGGGCCTAACAAAAATATGATAGGTTTTTTAATAAGTTTCAATTAGCTTTCTAAATTGCGTCTTGGTCGGTTTCGCCAGTCCTAATCCGAATTACTTTATCAAGCGATGAGACAAAGATTTTTCCATCTCCGATCTTTCCAGTGCTCGCACTTTTAGTAATCGCATCAATAGCACTATCAAGCTGGTCAGAAGATACGGCAATTTCTACTTTAATTTTAGGCAAAAAATCTATTACGTATTCAGCCCCTCGATATAGTTCTGTGTGCCCTTTTTGTCTTCCAAATCCTTTTACCTCTGTAATCGTCATCCCAGTGACACCAATCAAATCAAGCGACTGACGTACTTCTTCTAGTTTAAAAGGCTTGATAATAGCTGTTATAAGCTTCAATTTGTTTCTCCTAATTCATTAATTATATAAGAAGCTTGAATCTCTGTTGAGCCTTTATTTTTCTCAACAACCTCTTTAGCTTTTAGTGCATATTGGTTGGCTGCTTTTGAATCACTAGCAAGTAATTCTATTGCAGCCAACAACTCATCTTCATTTAATACCTTTATACATGCTCGAACTTCAAGGAATTCTTTAACAATATTCTCGAAATTAAATGTGTGAGGGCCGATAATAATGGGAGATCCTAGGACTGCAGGCTCAATTAGATTATGGCCTCCTCTAGGCACCAAGCTTCCTCCAACAAATGCCATTGCAGAAGATATATAGAAACTTGGTAACAATCCTATTTTATCAATAATACAAACATCAAAAGTTTGAGAATTGAGCTTTGAGAATAGTTGGGCTCTAAACCCCATCAAAGATGCTTGCTTGGCAATCTTCTCAGCTCGCTCTGGATGTCTGGGGCAAAGAAATAATTTAAAGTCTTGTTTTCTAGAGAACTTGTTGTATGCGTTTAATATTATCTCATCTTCTCCTGGGTGGGTGCTCGCTCCTAAAATAAAGGGATTGCTTTCAATTGGCTGAACATCTAAGCCAGAAAAATCAAATTTAACTGAGCCAACGGTTTTAATCTTCTCTTGATCCACTCCAAGATTTAAAAAACGTTCCCTATGTTTGTTCGTTTGAACAAAAGAAAAAGTTATCTGCCTCAGAATATCTTTTAAAAACCATGATGACATTACATATGTCTGATAAGATTTTTTACTGAGTCTGCCATTTATTAAATACAGAGGAATAGTCTTTTTAAACGCCCTTGAAATCATAGATGGCCATATTTCTGTTTCAAAAATTAAGATTGCATCAGGCTTATAAAAATTAATAAATCTATTGATGAAAACAGCAAAATCCCAAGGAGCATAATTGATTACCACATCGTCATCAAATAGTTGCTTTGCCCTTCTAAGCCCTGTGGGAGTTGTTGTTGTTATTACAACATCAAAGTGTTCTGAAAGTTTGCGAATAATGCCCTCAGATCCTATGACTTCTCCTAAGCTAACAGCATGAAACCAAATAACTTTTTTATTTTCTCGAACAACAGAACCCAAACTATAACCAAACCTATTAAGGAAATGCTTCCTGTAATCTGAGTCAGTGAAACTCTTAACAAGTATTCGCAATACAAATACTGGGATAAGTATTAAAATTAATAGATTGTAAATTACCAACTTCATAACAAACGTATTTTTAAATTAATGTAATAATACATTCTTTAATTTTTATGTACTCACAATTTTGATGAGAATAATGATGACATTATGGCAAGGACTTTGCCACCTACCAACTTCATGGCACCAAGTAATTGGAAAAATATGCGGGAGCCTTATGTTGGTTCTTGCAAAAGGTAGAAAAAAAATAGCGCAAGCAAACCTTGCATTATGTTTCCCCAACCTATCAAAAACAGAGCAAGAGAATCTTTTAAAAAAAAATTTTATGTTTCTTGGAAGATCAATAATTGAAACAGGTGTAGCGTGGTTTTGGTCAGATGAGAAGATACAAAATTTAATTGATTATGAAATTATTGGCCTAGATCTTTTAACCAACAGTGAAGATGCTAAAGGCAATTTAATAATTTTTAAACACTCCCAACATCTAGAATTAGATGCTCGTCTACTAGCTATAAATGCTCCAATATATGGAGTCAACAGATCACATAATTCTGTTTCAATAAATAAAATCCAAGAAAATGGTCGACTTTTAAGTATGAGGGGTACCGCCGATAAAAATAATCCAAGAAAGTTTATGAAATGGCTCAAAAATGGAAATAATATTCTGTATGCAATTGATCAAGATTATGGGTGGGAGCATTCTGTTAAATTAAAGTTTTTTAATCAAGAAGCAGCCACCATCACAACAACAAGAAAAATCATTGATATAACTAATTCTAATTTGCTGTTCATCAACTCATATTATAAAAAAAATAAAATCATTCTTAAGCTAGAATTAATGAGTCCAATGGGGCTTGATTCAATAGACCTTGCTCAAAGGATAAATGATGTAATGGAAGAAAAAATTCTTCAACATCCGGCTGAATATCTATGGGCTCATAGAAGATTTAAATCCACTCTAGGAAAAAACTTTTATATATAAATATGGACTTTAAAAAATTAAATTCTATAAAAGGATTTATGCCTAGCCACGAGGGCTTGGCATTAACAAAATGGGCTGAAGAATTTTCTAGCTATGGCCCTGCTCTTGAAATTGGCACATTTGGTGCTAAGTCTTCCCTTTACATAGCAACCGGCACTTCAATTAATGATCAGCTGGTGTATACAATTGATCATCATTCAGGCTCAGAAGAGCATCAGTTGGGTGAAGAGTATTTTGATTCAGATATTTATGACAAAAGATTGGGTCGAATCAATACGGTACCTTTAATGCAAGCAAATCTCCAACAATTTGATGAAAGTAAATGGGTGATTCCAATTATTGCAAATGCAAATTCTGTAGCGCCTAGCTGGAGAACGGAATTAGGGCTTCTGTTCATTGATGGAAGCCACACGGAAGTCTCTGCAATAAATGATTATGACAACTGGAACTCAAAAATTCATTCCAAAGGTGCCTTGGTGATACACGATATTTATGAGAAGCCAGAAGATGGTGGGCAAGCTCCTTATTTAATTTATCAAAAAGCTTTGAGTGAAGGTTTTCTGCTCTATGAACGAGTTGATACGATTGTTTGTCTTACCAAGACTTAAATTGTTTTTTAATAAACAACTTAGATGCATTAGTCAGGTGATTGTTTGCATCAGCTGCTAAGATACATGCTGCCGATGTCCATGAAGGTGTTTCTTCAGGCCAGTAAATATTTTCATGAAATTGCCAGCCCATATAAGGTATACCTGTTGTATCCACGATTGAAATAGCATTCTGCAAAAGCTCAGATGCAATCTTATCCTCTCCAATTTTTTTAAATGCTATAGAGCACTCACTAGTCTCAGCAACTGTAACCCATGGCTCATCTGAAACACACTTTATTCCAAGGTCTTTAACCAAAAAAGACTCTTTTATCTTTCTTGTGAGTGATGCAATTCTATTGTTTGAACTTATTCCACCTAGAATTGGATAATACCAATCCATGGAAAATCTACTACGATCCTTTTTGAGATCAAAAATTCCTTCAGGATTTTCAAGTGTTGCTAATAATTGAGAATGTGCGATCTTCCATTTTTCTTCATAATCTTTGTATCCCAATACTTGGCTAATGGCGATTGCACATTCGATACTTTTAGCAATTGAGCTACATCCAGTTAAAAGGTAATCTTCATCAATCTTTGAGGATTCATCTAAATTCCACGCAATTGCTCCATTAGCATTTTGAAAAGAAAGAGAAAATAAAATTCCTTTTTTAACTGATCCCCAAAAGCTTTTAAGAAAATCAATCTCTTGATTCAACAGATAAAAATGCCACACAGCAACTGCAATATATGATGCGTGGTTAGTCTGTTTGTTAAGCTCCAATGGTTTGTCATTATCATATAAGCCATACCAACTCCCATCTTCATTTTGGTTGGCCCTCATCCAATCGAGGCCTTTGATTGCTTGAGCGTTGTATCCTAAAGTAGATAGCCCCATTACAGCCTCAAGATGATCCCAGGGATCATGAGAGCTATTTTGATTAGATGGAATTGCTCCAGAAACAAGTTGAGTATTCTTTAAAAACCTACCCAAATGCTCCAATCCGTCTAGAGAGCTAGGATCAATATTAGATAAATTTGGGAGCTTAGTCATTTTTTTTCAAAATAAAATGCAATGCTTTTTCCAAATATCGGATTAATAATTTTTTCTATGCTGCTTAGCCATTTTGGGCTTTGAAGAATTTGATATTCAAGAAATTTTTTGTAAGTCTTAACAAAAAAATTTGAATCTTGTGTCTTCCAAAAAAGGCATCGGAGCCACCAATACCCGCTATGCAAACCATGAAATCTCTCAGATTGATCATACTCGAATCCATAATTAATAATTTCATTTATAACTTGGCGCTTCTTAAAAATTCTTACATGCCCGCCAGGCATGTTTTGATATTCTGTGGAAAGAGTCCAGCATATTTTCTCTGGCCAATATGATGGAACGCTGGTTAAAAATTTACCTTCTGGTTTTAAAACTCGATAAATTTCATCAATTGCGGCGTGGTAATCTTCAAGGTGCTCTAAAACCTCAGAACAAATAACAAGATCAAAACTATTATCTTCAAATGGCAACTTATATACAGAACCTTGAAGAAAAACTGTTGCGGCAGAATCAAGTTCTTTAAAAAAATCTAAGCCTTCTTTGCATTTATCCAATGAGGGAATGTCCTGATCTAAACCAATACAATATACATCTGTATATTCATGCAAAGATCCAAAAATATGACGCCCTTCTCCACACCCAACATCTAAAACTTTTGAGTCGGGGAGTAAATTAATTTTATTTAAGTTAAAGGTCAGCATTTGAATTCTTCTATTGTTTGATAAATTAAATCTTCATAAGATTTTGCAATTTTTTGCCAATCAAAGCTCTCGATTATATGTTTTCTGCCAGCATCTGCTCTAGTTTGATATGTTGAAGGATCAGATAAAACCTGTCTTATCGCCATCTCAATAATTGTTGAATCTCCTTCAGTGATTAGTTCAGCAAAAGTACTAGTAATTTCAGGTATAGAGGCAACATTTGTAGCTATTAACGGAATACCGCAAGCCATTGCTTCTCCAACAGGAAAGCCAAAACCTTCATATAATGAGCTCACAATTGCGATATTGCTATGAGCATATTCAATTGCAATTTCTTCTTTTGTTAAGTTGCTTTTATACACAATATTAGCTTCAATTTTTAATTTTTGTATAAGGCGTTCGGTGTGGCCGCCTGGTCTTGGGGCACCGATTATAATGAGCCGCAAATTAGGAAAATCTTTCTTTAATGAAGAAATAGCTTTCAAGGTGAAATCCAAACCTTTTAGAGGAACATCAGCGCTTGCTGTTGTAATTATCTGCCCAGGTGTTCTATTTATGTTATTTTTAGGAGAAAATTTTATATGATCAATTCCATTTGGGATAACGACAATGTTCTTGCTTGAGACATTCAAATCTTTTGCAATATCTTTCTTTGAATTTAATGATGGGGTAGAAATAACTTTTAGCTGTGGAGCAACTTTTTTTTGCATTTTTAAAAAAGAGAACCATCGCCACTTTGAAAGTCTTTGAATGATGCCTTTAGAAAATTGAATATCATATTTGTAATCTATCGTGATTGGATGATGGATAATCTCAATTACAGGAGTATTTTTTTGAACTTTGAGGATACCAAAGCTAATAGATTGGTTATCAATAACTATGTCATACGAAGATTCGT
>Ga0208764_10002601_pt1 | contig 11321 bp, 11 predicted proteins | sample ETNtaG_18_FD_185762 | JGI IMG/M metagenome (GOLD analysis project Ga0208764, IMG submission 185762) | Marine microbial and viral communities from oxygen minimum zone, Eastern Pacific Ocean - ETNP201302SV91 (SPAdes) (version 2) | ecosystem: Environmental > Aquatic > Marine > Oceanic ... | reverse complement strand
TGTATTTTTAATCATCAATACAATCGTAATTTTATTTAAATCAAAAAAAATGTTATAATTATCTTTTCCATAAAAATAAAAAATATGAAAAATAGTAATACATATCGAGCAGACTCCATAAAAGTACTAAAAGGTCTTGAAGCGGTTAGAAAAAGACCAGGTATGTATATAGGAGATACAGATGATGGTACTGGTCTTCATCATATGGTTTATGAGGTTGTAGATAATTCAATTGATGAAGCATTAGCAGGCCACTGCAATAAAATTGAAATAGATATTAATTTAGATGGATCGGTTACAGTTAGTGACGATGGCAGAGGCATACCTGTTGATATGCACAAAGGTGAGAAAAAATCTGCAGCAGAAGTCATAATGACTCAACTTCATGCTGGTGGAAAATTTGATCATGATTCTTATAAAGTTTCTGGCGGTTTACATGGAGTTGGAGTTTCAGTAGTTAATGCTTTGTCTGAAAAATTAGAACTAGAAATTAATCGAGATGGAAAAAAATATTTTATTGAATTTGTGAATGGTAATGCAAAAGTTCCATTAAAGGCTATAGGAAAATCTAAAATTAGTGGAACTAGAATTAAATTTTTACCATCAAAAGAAGTTTTTTCTAAAACAAAATTTAGTGCAAACATAATACAAAAAAGAATGAGAGAATTAGCCTTTTTAAACAAAGGAATTAAAATTTGTATTAATGATTTAACTCAAAAAAAACCAAAAAAAACAGAATTTAAATTTGATGGTGGGTTATCTGAGTTTGTGAATTTTTTAGATGAGAAAAGAGAAAAATTAAAAAATAAAAATGGAAATGATTTGTTTAAAAAGCCAATATTTATTGAAGGAAAAAAAACAAATATTGAAATTGAATGTTCTTTAAAATGGAATGCTGGATATGGTGAAGATGTTTATTCTTTTACAAACAATATTTATCAAAAAGATGGTGGGACACACCTTTTAGGATTCAGAAGTGCACTAACTAGAGTAGTGAACAAATATGCAACTGAAAACAATTTATTAAAAAAAAATAAAGTTTCAATTTCTGGAGATGATACAAAAGAAGGATTAACGTGCGTTTTGTCTGTAAAAATACCAGATCCAAAATTTTCATCTCAAACTAAAGATAAATTAGTTTCTTCTGAAGTTAGACCAATAGTTGAAACAATAATTAACGAAAAGTTATCAATATGGTTTGATCAAAACCCATCCTTATCAAAAATTGTTTTGTCAAAAATTTTACAAGCAGCTATTGCAAGAGATGTTGCTAGAAAAGCAAGAGAAAATGTAAGACGAAAAGGGGCACTAGAATTAACAGGACTTCCAGGTAAACTTGCGGATTGCCAAATATCTAAACAAGACGGCACAGAACTTTTTATAGTAGAGGGAGACTCTGCAGGAGGATCAGCAAAACAAGGTAGAAATAGAGAAAACCAAGCAGTTTTACCTCTTAGAGGAAAAATTTTAAATACCTATGTTGATGCAGATAAAGTTAAAAAAAATGGAAATGCAAATGAATTTAGAACAAAAGCTTTGTCTAAAATGATTTCTTCAAATGAAATAGTAACTTTAATTAATGCACTAGGACTTGATCCAAAAGTAGAAGAGATTGATTTAAAGGATTTGAGATATGGAAAGATTATTATAATGACTGATGCAGATGTTGATGGCTCTCATATTAGAGCACTTTTATTAACTTTTTTTAATAACAAACCTTTTAATAAATTAATAGAAAACGGACATATTTATCTTGCTCAGCCACCATTGTTTAAAATTAATAAAGGTTCAAAGAGTAGTTATATTAAAGATGAAAAAGAACTAGAAAAGTATATTTTAAATAATTCTAAAGAGTTAAAAAAAGCGAAAAAAGATTCAAAAGAATTCAAAAGGATTTATGATAACGAAAAGTCAAAATTAAGCATACAACGCTTTAAAGGATTAGGAGAAATGAATCCAGAAGAATTATGGAATACTACGCTAAATCCAGAAACTAGAAATTTATTAAAAGTGCAATATTCAAATAGTTTAGAAAAAGATCAAAAACTTATACATACCTTGATGGGTAATGATGTTGCTTTAAGAAAAGACTTTATTGTTTCAAACGCTATAAATGTATCCAATCTAGACATTTGAAAATGAAGTTTTTTGGAGCTTCAAATCTTTACTCATTAAATAAATCCACATATGTTAATTTAAGATGGATAGCTTATATTGGACAGCTGACCACTATATTTTTTGTTGAATTTTTTTTAAAGTTTAGTTTCAATTACTTTATTTGTATTTTCATTATATTCTTTAGTATTTTAACTAACTTTTATTTGATATTTAAAATAAAGGAAAATCAGCTTAATAATTTTACTTCTACGATATACTTAAGCTACGACATATTACAACTAGGATTTTTGTTTTTTCTTACAGGAGGAATTACCAATCCATTTATATTTATAATTATAATACCAGCTGTTTTTTCTTCTCAATATTTAAGTATTTGGAGCTCGGCTATACTGGTCATTTTTATTATTTTAATTTTGGCCATGTTAACTTTTTTCTCCCATGAATTGCCTCATCCTGGAGAATTGCATTTTCATGCTCCTGATTATTATTTATATTCAATACCAATATCAATAGTTATAGGTTTAACTTTTTTAGTTTATTTTGGAGTTAAATTTGGACAAGAAAGTAGAATTAGAAATCAAGCTTATGATAAAATACAAGAATTAATGGCTAAAGAAAATGAGCTTCTTTCACTTGGGGGTCAAGCAGCTGCAGCTGCACATTCACTTGGCACCCCTCTTTCCACGATTTTACTAACATCCAAAGAGCTTCAAAAAGAATTTAGTAGTAATCAAAAAATTAAAAAAGATCTTGATTTATTAGTCAGTCAAAGCAATAGATGTAGTGAAATTCTAAAAAAATTATCATTAAACCCAAATATTGAAGATGGATTTATACATGCCAATCTAACTTTACACGATTATGTGAAAGAAATTGTTAGATCTTATAAAGAAATAAGTAAAAAAGAATTTATAATTAATTCAGAAAAATATCAAAATCAAATAAATATAAATAAGTCATCAGAAATCATATATGGCCTTAGAAATTTTATTGGAAATGCAAATAAGTTTGGTAAAACAAAAGTAGAAATTTTTATAAATAGTGACAAAAAAATAACCGAAATAATTATTAAAGATGATGGCCCAGGTTTTCCGAAAGATTTAATAGATAAACATAGACTTGGTGAACCTTATATTAGAACCGCTCATGAGGCTAATATTTTAAAGTATGGATTAGGCCTTGGAACTTTTATTGGAAAAACCTTACTGGAAAAAAATCTAGCAACTATATATTTTAAAAACTCGAAAGAAACTGGTGGAGCGGAAGTGGGAATAAAATGGAAAAATAATGATTTAGTTAAAATTTAGTTAAGTTTTTTTTTATCTACAAATAATCCACTTAACTCACTAATCATAACATCACCTAATTCTTGTACATCTGTTATTTTTATTGCTTTGTTATAATATCTTGAAACATCATGACCTATCCCTATTGCCAGTATTTCAATATTAGTTTTATTTTCTATAAATTTTACAATTTTTTTTAAATGTTTTTCTAGAAAATCGCCAGAATTTACAGAAAGAGTCGAATCATCAACTGGCGCTCCATCAGAAATTACCATTAATATTTTTCTTTCTTCTTTTCTTTTTTTTAATCTGTTAAAAGCCCATAAAATTGCTTCTCCATCAATATTTTCTTTTAGTAATCCTTCTTTTAACATTAAGCCTATATTTTTTTTTGATTGTCTCCATGCAGTATCTGCATTTTTATAAATAATATGAAGCAAGTCATTTAATCGTCCAGGATTTTTTGGTTTATTATTGTTATTCCAAAGCTCTCTACTTTTTCCACCTTTCCAATTTTTTGTTGTAAATCCTAAGATTTCAACTTTTACAGAACATCTCTCCAAAGTTCTTGAGAGAATATCTGCACATAAGGCTGCGATTGTTATAGGTCTTCCTCTCATAGAACCAGAATTATCAATTAATAAGGTAACTACAGTGTCTTTAAAATCCAAATCTTTTTCTTTTTTAAATGATAGAGAGTGAAATGGGTCCATTATAACTCTAGGCAATTTTGAACTATCAAGCAATCCTTCTTCTAAGTCAAATTCCCAAGATCTGTTTTGTTTAGCAAGAAGTTGTCTTTGAAGTTTATTTGCAAGCTTAGTTATAAGATCTTGGAATGTAATAAGTTGCTGATCTAAATTATTTCTTAATTTTGCTATTTCTTCTTCCGATTCAAGTTTTTCAGCTTTAGAAATTTCATCAAATTGTGTTGAAAAAATATTATAGTTTTTATTAATTGTATCCATATTCATTTTTTGAACTATTTTTTCTGAACTTTGCTGTTCTGAATCAGTATCTACAAGTTGCTCATTAATTGAATAATCATCAAAATCGTAATCGTCATCTAACCCAGTCTGACTTTCTTCATGTTTATTTTGTTCCTTTTCACCTTCAGATTGGTTTTGATTATTATTTTCATTATTTTGTTCGTTATCTTGAGTTTCTTTTTTTTCATCGTTATTTTCTGAATCAAAAATATTCATTTCTTTTAATATTTCAGAAAATTTAGAGTTATAAGCTTCTTGATTTTCTATATTTTCATTTAAGAATTTAATGTGATTATCTATAGAGGAATTAAATTCTTTTTCCCAAAAGCTTAAGATTTTTGCTGAAACACTATTTAGATTTATATTTAAAAATTTTTTTAGCATATATATTTCGAAAGCTTCGGAAACATTTGTATCTTCTTTACTTTTTAATTGATCTTTACGTTTAAGATTTAATTTTAGAATATAGTTTTCATTAAGATTTTTAGAGATTCCTTTTAACATTTTTGAACCAAGTAATTCATATCTAATTTTTTCAGATATATCATATAAAGATTTACAAGAAGAATTTTGAGGTAAATTTTTTTGGTAAATTTCTTTATTAGAAAATTTTTTTTTAAGAGCTTCAGAATCCCCTTCAGCTCTATAACGAATAATATCTTGTTTGTTATTTAAATTATCTAACTCAAAAAAATTTATATTTTTTGAACTAGTATTTTTTTTAGTATTATCCTGTTTATAGTCTTCAGATATAACTTTTATTGTTGAAATTAAAGCTTGTTTAAATTTTTCTTTGAAATTATTTTCTTTATTCATTTACATCTGAACATTAATTAAAGATTCTGGCAAATCTTCTCCAAAACATCTTTGATAATATTCAGCAATTATATTTTTTTCAAGATCATCACACTTATTCAAAAAAGTTACTCTAAAAGCGTATCCGTTATCCTTAAAAATTTTACTATTTTCAGCCCAGTGTAAAACTGTTCTTGGGCTCATAACAGTTGATATGTCACCAGCCATAAATCCTTTTCTTGTTAAAGAAGCTACTTTTATCATGTTTGAAACTAAATCTTTACCTTTTGGATTGTTTAAATTTTTATTTTTTGCCAATATAATATCCATCTCTTTTTCTAAACTTAAATAATTTAATGTGGTTACAATATTCCACCTATCCATTTGGCCCTGGTTTATTTGTTGAGTTCCATGATACAATCCACTTGTATCTCCCAAACCAACAGTATTTGTTGTTGCAAATAATCTAAAATATTTATTTTGTTTTATAACTTTATTTTTATCAAGCAGTGTAAAACTTCCTTCAGATTCCAAGACTCTTTGAATAACAAACATAACATCGGGACGACCTGCATCATACTCATCGAAAACTAATGCAATTGGATTTTGAATAGACCAAGGTAATATACCTTCTTTAAATTCAGTTATCTGTTTGTTGTCTTTTAAAACAATTGCATCTTTTCCAATCAAATCAATTCTACTTATGTGACTATCAAGATTTACTCTTATGCATGGCCAATTTAATCTTGCAGCAATCTGTTCTATGTGAGTGGATTTACCAGTTCCATGGTATCCTTGCACCAATACTCTTTTGTTGTATTGAAACCCAGATAAAACTGCTAAAGTTGTATCTCTATCAAATTTATAATTTTTGTCTATTTCAGGAACGTATTCACTTTTTTTAGAAAAAGCCTCTATTTCCATATTTGAGTCGATTCCAAAAACTTGTTTAGTTGATATCTTTATGTCTGGTTGAATATTTAAATTAGCTGTCATTTTTATTTTTATAAGTTTTTTTAAGCTGCGTGTATGCCAAAGTTATAATTTTAAGTTTTTCTTCATGTTTTTTATTTCCTGAATTCATATCAGGGTGAAATTTTTTGACAAGCTTTTTGAATTTTTCTTGTATCTTACTCCATTTTAAACCTATGGATAAACCAAGTATACTAAAAGCTTTAATGTCATTATGATTAAAATTAAATTGATTCATGTGATTTAATTGACTTTTTAATTTGGATTTATCAAGCTCATCTTTTAGTGCATTGTTCCACAATACTTTAAAAAAATTATCAGAAGAACTAAAACTTTGTGTTGGCTTATGCCAGGTTAAATCAGATTTCAAAAAATTATAAATTTGTTTTTCATCCATTCCTGAAAAATAGTTCCAGTTTTTGTTAAATTCTTTTACATGTTTCAAGCACAATAAACGATAATTTTTACTATTATCTTTTTCTATTGGTGCCTTATATTCACCAATTTCCAAACAATTATTCCAATCACATATATTTTTCATGATATATAATAACAAATAATATTTATGGAAATAAATCAATTAATATTATTAGTAAAAGAAAAAATTGAAAAAAATATACTGGTTCAGAAAGTTATTATTATAGATAAGACTTATTTACACACAAAACATTTATCACATGTGAAAGGAAAATTTCACCTGGAGATAAGAGTTAAATCTGAGGATCTTAGTAAATTGAGTAAGATTCGAGCGACAAAAAAAATTTATGAAATATTAGATGAGGAAATAAGAAAATATATACATTCAATACAAATCTTAATTAATTAGTTGTTTGTAAAAAAAATTTCTTATTTGAGATTTTTTAAACTGACAAATGTAATTTGTATCACCAATTTTTTTAAGCAGAACAAGATTGATTTTATTATTTTTATTTTTTTTGTCTTTTTTCATAAAAGATAAAATTTTTTCTATATTTTTTGGTGAAAAAAATTGTTTTAATTTTATTTGTAAATTTAATTTTTTATAATGATTTAAAATTTTTTCATAGTCATTTTTTATTAAAAATTTATTCTGATAAGCAAATTTTGTAGCGCAAAATATACCAAGTAATACAGCTTCACCATGATTAATTTTACCAGAATATTTTGTTAATGCTTCAAATGCATGACCAAAAGTGTGTCCAAAATTTAAAATTTTTCTTATGTTTTTTTCTTTTTCATCCTTCTCTACAATTTTTTTTTTTATTAAACAGCTTTCATAAATAATTTTTTTTAAAAATGGTTCTTTTAATTTCATAATTTTTTGAGAATTATTATCTAGATATATAAAAAATTTTTTATTCATAATTAAAGAATGTTTTAATATTTCAGCGTACCCGCATATAATTTCTCTTCTAGGTAGAGATTTTAAAAAATTAGTATCAGATATTACTAGGTTTGGTTGATAGAAAGTTCCAATTAAATTTTTTCCGTATTTTGAATTAATAGCAGTTTTTCCTCCAATTGATGAGTCTACTTGGGCCAATAAAGTTGTCGGGATATTTATAAACTTTATTCCTCTTTTAAAAATACTTGCAGCAAAACTTGATACATCCCCAGTAATTCCACCTCCTAAAGATATTAAGCAATCAGTTCTATGAAAATTATTTTTCAAAAGTATATCAAGTAAAGTGTTTATAGTTTTTTGATTTTTATTTATTTCTTTTGAATTAAAATAAAAAGTAATAATTTTTTTTCTTCTTAATAGGAACAAAATTTTTTTTGAAAAATTTTTAGGAACCTTTTTATCTATAATCAACAAGCACTTAGAAAAATTAACTGAATTATTTTTTAAAATTTTTAATAAATCTTTTATTAAATTATTACCAATAATAACATTGTATGATTGATTTTTTGTTTTTATTTTTAATTTAGACATTTTTATATATTTATTATTTTAATTATTTTATCTATTACTTGATTTTTACTCATATTTTCACAATCTATCTTATAATCCACTTTTGAGTAAATTTTTGATCTGCTAATTATTAAATCTTTTAGCTCATTATCGTTTAAATTTAAAGCAATTGGTCTTTTTTTATTCTTATTAATTCTGTCGATTAATGTTTTTGAATTCCACTTTAACCAAATAGAAATACCTTTTTTTTCAACTTCTTTTCTAATAACTTCATTTATAAAAGCGCCACCTCCTAAAGATATTATTCCCAAAGATTTGTTTAAAAATTTTAATGTAATTTTTTTTTCTAACTTTCTAAATTCAATTTCACCTTGTTTTTCAAAGATTTCATAAATTTTCATTTTAGTTTTTTTCTCTATAATTCTATCGATATCAAAAAATCTTAAATTTAATTTTTTTGCCAAAAGAGAGCCTATGGTTGTCTTTCCAGCACCCATCATACCTACCAATACTATGTTTTTATTTAGTTTCATTAAGTATTAATATTGAAAAAACACAAATATGTCTTATTTTGAAATTAATAAAAGTTATATGCAATTTCATAAAAAAACAAGCATTGGAAAGTCAACTGGCATAGTGAGTCTTTCAATTAAAGTAATTGTTGTATTGCTTATTTTGTTCTCAATTATAGTTTTGGTTGATAAAATAGATTTTCCAGCACCAAATAAACAAATAGAAAAGAATATTTCTAATGAAAATTTTAAGGTTGTTAAATAAGAAAAATTTTTCAATTTTATTGATTTTTTTTTCTTTTTTTTTACATAAACTTTCTGCTGAAGAAACTGTTGATATTTGGAATTTAGAAAAAAAAGATAGTGAAAACGAAAATAATACAATATTAGAAAATGATAATAATTCTTCAGAATCACTTCTTTTAATTGAATCTGATAAAAAAAAAATAGAAATTAACGAAGATGAAAATATTTTATCAAAAAAAATAAACATAGTAGGTATATACGACCCATCTGAAAATAATCTGTCAATGCAAATGTGGGTGAATTCAAACGGAAAAAAAATTTTAGAAGTTATAAAAAAAATTGAAAATCTTAATTTGTCATCTGATGCTATTGATATAATGAATATTGCACTTTTAACAAATTCTTATATTCCACAAAAAAATATTACAGATAAAGAATTTTTGAAAATAAAAACTGACTGGTTAATTAAACATAACAATCTTGACTTAATAGAAAATTATATAAGTATTAATGAAAATTTAGAAGATAAACCAATTTTACTCAAACATTATATTGAATACCATTTGTCAAGATCGGATACTAGTAAAGCTTGTGAAATATTTAATAAAATTAATTTCTCTAATTTAGATAATTATAATGCAAAATTTAAAATTTATTGTTTAGTTCATTTAAATAAAAAAGAAGAGGCTCAATTAAATTTTGATTTGTTAAAAGAATTAGGGTTTGAAGATAAATTCTTTGAAAAAAAATTTAATTATCTAATGGACTATGATCAAACAATTGATAGTGAAGTTTTAGAAACTTCTTTATTGAATTTCCATTTATCACATATAACAAATCCTGATTTTAAATTTCAACCAAATATAAATACTTCTAAATTAATTTGGAAATATTTATCCTTCTTTAATTTAATAGAAGATGCAGATATTATTGATATAGAAGATGAAGAAAAAATATTTTCAATAGAGAAAGCTACTAATGATAAAAATTATAAAGAAGACGATTTATTTTCTATTTACGAACGCTACATGTTTAATATTAATCAATTATTAAATGCCAAAGATTCATACCAAAGTTTATCAAATTCAAAAGCAAGGGCTCTTATATATCAAGCAATTTTAATAAACAAAGAAACAGCAGAAAGAATTGAATTAATTCAATTATTAAAAGAGTTATTTGTTAAAGACGAAATATCCAATGCATTTGATTTAAATTTAAATAAATTTTTAAGTGAATTAGATATAGAAAAAATTCCATCGAATTATAAAAATTTTTATCAATCAAGTTTAAAAAGTAATGACAAAGAAGTTAAAAAAATAAAATTTAATAATAAAATTATTCATCAATCAAAACTTTTAAATTATTTTATTGAAGATTTTAATAAACAAATCACTGAAAAAAACTTAGAAAATATATTAAAAAAATTTAAAAAAAATAAAAAATATTACTTTTCAATAAAAGATATAATTCTTCTTGAAACATTAAAATCAGATGGAATCAAAATATCAAAAAAATATGAAAATATTTATGAAAAAGTAGATCCCAATATCCCATATGATCTTCAAATTATGATTAGAAAGGGAGAATCAGGTTTATTTTTGCTGAGATTAGTAGAAATTTTAGGAGCAGATAAATTTACTGATATGGATTCTGAGACAATTTATTTTATTGTTAGCGCTTTAAATCAGCTTGGTATCAATAAATTAAGAAATCAAATATTACTAAAAGTTCTACCTTTAAAAGTTTAGTATTTATAATAAAATAATATAATTATTAATTATGACTATAAGAAAAATATTAACTGAACCAAACCAAATTTTAAGACAAGTTTCTCTACCAGTAGAAAAAGTAGATGATGAAGAAAGAAAGCTTATGGACGATATGTTGGAAACAATGTATTCAGCAAGAGGAATTGGTCTTGCTGCTATTCAAATCGGTATTCCTAAAAGGATTATAGTAATGGATTTATCAAAAGAAAATGAAAAAAAAGAGCCAAGATATTTTATTAATCCAATAATTAAAAATAAAAATAAAAAATTAACAACCTATGAAGAAGGGTGCTTATCAGTGCCAGGTCAGTTTGCAGAAATTGATAGACCAAGTGAATGTGAGGTAGAATATTTAGATTATGATGGAGAAAAAAAATTTTTAAATGCAAGTGGTTTACTTGCTACTTGCATTCAACATGAGTTAGATCATTGTGAAGGAAAACTTTTTATTGATTATTTATCTAAACTAAAGAAATCCATGATAATTAAAAAACTTTCTAAACAAAAAAATAATCCAGAACGAATTGTTGTTTAAAAAATGTTTAAAAAAATTATTTTTATGGGTGCGCCCTTATTTGCTGTACCTGTGCTTAAGGTATTATATCAAAATGGATATCCAATCTCAGTGGTGTATACGCAACCTCCAAAAAAATCACATAGAGGAATGGCTGTTAACCCAACTCCTATTCAGAAACTATCTGAAACACTAAACTTAGATTGTAGAACTCCTTTATCATTAA
>Ga0208764_10002595_pt1 | contig 11328 bp, 10 predicted proteins | sample ETNtaG_18_FD_185762 | JGI IMG/M metagenome (GOLD analysis project Ga0208764, IMG submission 185762) | Marine microbial and viral communities from oxygen minimum zone, Eastern Pacific Ocean - ETNP201302SV91 (SPAdes) (version 2) | ecosystem: Environmental > Aquatic > Marine > Oceanic ... | reverse complement strand
TGCGTTCCAAGCTGAAATTGATTCGGCTTGTGAATTGATTGATTTCTGGAATTTCAACTGCTTTTATGCACGACAATTCCATGACATGTACCAGCCATTGGTCTCCCCAGCAGGTGTAAACAATAGTACTGAGATTCGCCCATTGGAAGGATTCGTATTGGCAATCACCCCCTTCAACTTCAGCAGTATTGCTGCAAACTTACCAAGTGCGCCCGCAATACTCGGAAACACTGCTGTCTGGAAGCCCAGCAGAAATTCGTATCACTCAAACTATGTTTTGATGGAACTCATGATGGAAGCAGGATTACCGGCAGGCGTCATCAACTTCGTGCCTAGCAGTGGACCAGATATTTCCGATGTGTGCTTGTCAAATCCAGACTTTGCAGGCGTTCATTTCACGGGTTCAACCGCAGTATTCCAAGGCCTATGGCAGAGAATAGGAGAAGCACTCCCGAATCTCAAATCCTACCCCCGTATTGTAGGGGAAACTGGTGGCAAGGACTTCGTGGTAGCGCACCCCGATTGTGACGAGCAAGGATTGCTTGTTGCACTTCTGCGTGGTTCCTTTGAATATCAAGGGCAAAAGTGTTCAGCAGCGTCGCGCGCATACGTACCCGCTTCTGTGTGGAATCGTATCGCAGAACCACTGTGCACAGAAGTGCGAAAAATCACCATGGGTGATGCAAGGGATTTCACCAATTTCATGACTGCGGTCATAGACCAACGCGCCTTTGACAAAATCTCTGGTTACATTGATCGCGCCAAGGCAAGCGATGTCTGTGAAGTCATCGTCGGCGGTGGCTATGACGGGAGTGTGGGTTGGTTTATTGAGCCAACAATCATTGTGACCAGTGACCCGAATTATGAATCGATGGTCGAGGAAATATTTGGCCCTGTCCTCACCGTATTCGCATACGGGGATGATGACTTTGAAGGTGCACTCAAAATGTGTGATGAGGCAAGTCCCTATGCATTGACGGGTTCAATTTTTGCAGCAAATGATGAAGATGTACAAACCGCATTCAATGCATTGCGATTTACGGCTGGAAACTTCTACATCAACGACAAACCCACCGGAGCTGTGGTTGCACAGCAACCCTTCGGTGGTGCACGGGCATCGGGTACCAATGACAAAGCGGGTGGCCCACTGAATCTACTACGATGGATCAGTCCACGCAGTGTCAAACATACACTCGACACACCACAAGACTGGAGATACGCATTCCTAGAACCCGATGAATGACTCAATGTTCAATAATTGAATTTGCAAGCCAAAACTACTGGGGAGCACTTGCTGAGAGGTTGTCTTCGGACAACGACCCATGGACCTGATCTGGGTAATGCCAGCGGAGGAAGAAAATATGGACACAAATATTGCATATGGATTGATGCTTGCGACGCTTGGTTTCTTCGGCTATGTCGGATACCAAGCGGCGACCGAAAAAGTGCTCGATAGTGATCAATACCTATCTGCACGTGGCACTCAAAATTGGCAGAGAATAGGGCTCAGCCTATTCGCATCAGGAATGGGCATATGGATTCTCTTTGGACCTTCGGAGGTCGGCTATTATGGCGGGTTTTGGGATGTTATCGGTTACGCTGTTTCAGCCTCAACCCCATTCATTCTGCTAGCCTATGTAGGTCCAATGATTCGACGCAAATTACCCGAGGGAGTCACACTTGCTGATTATGTGCGGATGCGAATCGGACGCCCCATGCAACTCTATGTTGGAATCATTTCAATCGCTTACATGTTCACTTTCCTTTTCGCAGAATTTACGGCAATCGGTAAGGCGATGGAAACCCTCAGCGATATGGATCCACTCCTCCCAATGCTAGCCGTTGCTGTTGTGACCACTGCATATACTACATATGGCGGATTACCGGCATCATTGCAAACAGATCGTTGGCAAGCATGGGTTGTCATGTGGCTGATTGTCGCTCTCCTTCTCATCCTATTCGCAGGTGACATGGGCTCGATCATATCTGATGCCAAGGCCTACAACCCTGAAGATGAATGGAGCATTGGCAGTATGTCCCACATGGACTCCTTCTCTTCAGGCCTAGCATTGGTCATTGCAATTACTGCGGCAGAGATGTTCTCCCAGGGCAATTGGCAACGTGCATGGGCATCAGAAGATGATGCGGCTCTGAAAAAAGGCGCTATGCTAGCAGCGGGGTTGGTATTACCTCTTGTCTTCATCATGGGCGTGCTCGGAACTGTCGCCGCTGGAAGGGGTGCAATAGCTGATCCATCCGCTGCATTTTTTGTTCTCATAGAGGATGCAAATTCCCTTCTGATTGCTGGATTTATTGTCCTTGGAATCGCACTTGTGTGCTCAAGCGTGGACACCTTACAAAATGCAGTTGCAGCTTCAATTACCCGAGATTTGTCCGATGGAAAAATGAATCTTAATCAAGCACGTATTGTAACTCTAGCAATGATTCCTATTGCAATCTATTTTGCAACAGGGCCGACGATTGGAGGGTTCACCTTTGACTCCCTAGGGGTTTTCGGGATTTTCTTATTCGCCGACTTACTTGCTGCTGCAACAGTGTTGCCTGTTCTGCTGACACTTTGGGATCGTGTAGATTCACGAGCATCGTTGGCGGGATCAATGTGCGGACTGATTTCTGTAGTGGCTTATGGAATGTACACATCTGATTTGAGTACAGGCATTGGATATCTGACCTCACCAACAAATGAATACGGCTTGGCAAACCTCAATGTTTTCCTGTCAGCCTTGATGGGCTCAGGCATGGTCACGATTCTGGGTTCATTGATTCTGACATCAGCAAATATTGATGATTCTGAAGATGAATGACCAAAACACATTGGCAAAGGAATCAAGAATGAACAGGGGAACCACCCTATGGGTGGCACAATGACAATCGGCAATCCTGCAGACACTTTGACCTATGTTCGAGCCCTTGGCTTGATTGTGGGCGGATACAGTGCTTACCAGCGTGATAAGCGTAGAGAAACCGATGTTGCAGTCAAGGAAGAAATACTCCGCTGTGCTGATCGTGTCCGCACTCATGTCGAAAATGTCCATGATGACGCTTATCGCGATGGGAATGTCAAACTCGCCAAAACATGTCAATCTACAATCGAAGAAATTGATGCTCTTCGAAATGATGTTAACCTCGGAGAAACCGGTGGAGAACACCCGTTCTTCAGCAAACAAATCACCACCTCCAAGAAAGTGCTTGCAAAATTAATCAAGCATGATCATGAGACCATGACGATCCTCGTCAAAGCCGTGAATCGCAGCAACGACCTTGAGAAAGCAGCAGCCGAAGAAGGTGACGCGATGAAGGCTGTTAGGGAAACTCGGCAATTAGTTAGCAGTGTCCGGGGACATTTTAGTGAACGCAGAGCGGTTCTGAAAGGAATACAATAGGAAGTGAAACAATGGCAATACATCGATGGCGAGATACTCCAGAAGTAATTGCAAGAATGATTGACACTGGGTCAATTAATTCTTGGGCTACCAAAAATATCGTACTCAAACCCAATGAAACCTGTGTCATTATGGCTGACGGGAAAATCCAAGATATCCTCTCAGAAACTGTGTTGAAAAATTACGTCGGTGGATTCACACGCTGGTTGGGCAGCAAAATTGGTGTGGGTTCAAGAGATCACAAGATGATTTTCGCCATGACTGGGCCATTTGATCTCCTCTTCAAAATGGAAGGAGCGACTGCGGATGGAGGGCGTGTCAATGGTATGCTCAACATGCGACTTCAAATCCAACGCGACGATACTCCAAAACTTGTCAACATCTTCACCAATAGTGGCCGGGAACTCAATCGTGGCTTCTTTGTCAAAATGTACGAGCAAGAAATCATGAGCAGGGTTGTTGTGCCACTCTTATCCAAACAAGCAGATATCAATGCAGTTCGCACTCCAGACTTTGCAGATATGCTAGAGATGGCTGTTCGTGCAGAGATGCGTGGTTCATTTGACCAATATGGAATCACCATGCTACGAGCCTTTGCTGTCGTCAATGAAACCGACCTCGAGAAATTACAATCCTATACACAGCAAACCAATGTCATGGCCGCCCGAGCGGATTTGGTCAATGAAACTGCATTGGCTGCCATCGATCGCCAACAGAGTTTGACACTCGCTCGCATTGAAGCCGAGGCGAACATTGCCAAGGCTCAGGCCCGAGGTCAAGTTGAAGCAGCGCTTGAAAGCGAACTTCTAGAATTACGAAAGCAAGAGGCTGAATGGGCGGCTGAACGCCATGACCAATCTGAAAGGCAGGATATTGAATTGGATGGTAAACAACGCAAGATGGATATTGCAATGAGTGCCTTTGAACAGGTTCAGGCTGCAAAGCGAGCACGGATGGAGCAGCAATCGAATGCTGACCTCACGCGCCAGCAAAACACGGATGATATACAACGTGAAATGATGAAAATGGCTGCCGACAACGGAGCATTAACTCCAGAGGTCATGCAGACTTTCCTAGAGCAGCAATCCGCTCAGAAGGGACAACCAGATTCACAGCCCGCTTCCCAAGAAACTGGCCCCATTACGACATGTGGAAATTGTGGTGGCCAAATCCAATTGAGTTGGCAAGCCTGCCCACACTGTGGAACATCTCTTTGATTCAAGACTCAAATGATGTTACTCATCGATTCTCAACAAATCGAGTGGAATCGCAATCGGTGGCATGTGGTCACTGAATCTATGCCGGCTTGTTTTAGGTGGGAATACTTCGCCTGAAAGAGCCATGTCGATGACTTGCTGTTTAGTCAAAGATTCAAATGCTGCTGCTGGCCAAATATCGAGTTCGATTCCATCGTCGGACAAATAATCCACTTTGATGACTGGCAGACGTGAAAGACCAATTCGGATACCAACATGATAGCGATGATGGCCATCTAGAATGGTCCCCGTATCCCGATCAACCAAGAGAGGTTTGGTGTAAGCACTCCAGCGAAGCGTCATTTCGTGCAAAGTATCGACGTTTCGAGGTTTGACGTCTTCGTGTGGTTTCAGCCACAGAATTGGAACCAACTCGACGTCCATGCACCCCCCATGGAATCCTCGTTGAAATCACTTCGCTCGGCGATAGCCTGATGACCGAGGTGCCAAGGAAGGGGTCAATGGCGGAAAGCGCATGGTTGGAGGGGGCCGTTGGCGACCTTCCGGGAGAATCGCTTTCGACAACGCTCCTGAACTGGAAAAATAGCCTACCCGAAGCCCTGCGGGAAGTTTGTAATCGTATTGCAACCACAGATGGTGGAATCTGGTTGGTCGGCGGTTCTGTTCGTGAAGCAATGCTTGGCAACCCGTGGAATGACTTGGATTTGGCAACCACATTGAGTCCTGATGAAATTTTAGACATCTTCCCCCGGGCCATTCCAACTGGTGCTCAATACGGAACGATTACTGTTCGCATCACGAATTCGGATATGGAATTTGAAGTGACAACATTACGCATGGAAGGGACATACGGAGATGGACGTCGCCCCGACGAAGTACAGTTTGGAACCTCATTGGAAGAGGACCTTTCGCGACGTGATTTCACAATCAACGCAATGGCCATTGATCTCGCTAGAGAACAGCTCTATGACCCCTATGGAGGTGTCGAAGATTTACTCAATATGTGCCTCAAAGCAGTTGGGGAAGCTGAAGAACGCCTGGGTGAGGATGGTCTGCGATTGCTTCGAGCCTATCGATTCATGGATCGTGGTGACAATGGTATTTGGCTACCGAATGCTGCACTTTCAAAGGCATTGTTGACTTGTGGCCATATGCTAGAAAATGTCTCTGAAGAACGTATTTGGTCCGAATTCCGACGAGTACTAACCGGAGAAAATGCTGCCACAATTCTTGAACGAATGCGAAAAGATGGGATGCTCAGCCGAATTCTACCTGGTTGGGATGCCGATATTGATTTACAGCATCTCTTGAATCTTCCAGAAACAGATGCTTTTGCCTGCAGATTGGTCCTTCTTTCTTCAGACATTCCAAATGAAAGATGGAGAAGGATGGAACACGATTTACGAGCCCTAACCTTGTCCAATAAGGAGCGGAATCGTGTGATGAATTTACATCGACTGCTTGGATATTTACCCACGAATGTTGCAGAATTCAGGCGTTATAGGGCAGATGTGGGTGATATGATTGATGAACATTTAGCCATTGAAGCGGTACTACATCCAACGGAAACATCGATCGTTCGCGATGCACTTCTTGGCCTAGACCCCCTAAGGGGGGGAGACCAACCACTGGTAGATGGGCACCTTCTAGCCACTCGTTCTGAATTGCCCGCAGGACGACGATTAGGACGTCTCAAGGAGTGGTTATTCCGAATCCAAATAGAACAGGATTTAACCACATCTGAAGAAGTACTGGGTTTCCTCGACACCTTGGACTGGAAAACTACTGACCCTGAATCGTGGCCAAATGCAGCATGGCCCTGAATTTACTCGCTCAGTGATTCGATGTACTCGTCAGCAGTGAGGAGTTGATCTTCGTCAAAATCGTGAGGGGCAATCAATAGAATCCAACCTTCTGAATAGGTGTCATCGGTAACCAATTCAGGTGTTCCTTCCAATTCATTGTTGACCTCTAGAACCTTTCCAGCACAAGGAGAGTGGAATGTTTCACTACCTTCAGCAGAACGTAGTGAGAATAGTACGTCACCTTCACTGAACTCTTCAGCAACATCAGCAAAATCAAATTCATTGTCAGCAGCCGCATTGTCAGCCAAAGCGTCACTGGGTAAAACTGCCATAATCACGCGGAGAACGTCGCCCATTTCCTGGACCAGACAATCCGCAACACCGATTTTCCATGTTCCTTCCTCTTTATCCACAACTTGCATCCACATATGGTTGCGTGTATATTTTCGATCTGATAGTACGCTGAATTCTAGATAATCGTCCGACATAACGTCACCCTTATTGCCGCCGCGGTGTGACGACATATTTCAATAAATCGATTATGAATTTAGAAAATCGTCCGTAGGACGGGGATGCTTTCACGCATTGATTATCAATAAGAGGCCGGTGGCATGAACGAGGGAACATCGTGCAATTCCAAGAGACTGAAGAACAGAGTATGATACGAGAAATGGTCAGAGACTTCGCTGAAGAAGTTCTGGCACCTACCTGTTTAGCTAGAGACAAAGCACAACAGCCCCCTATCGAAGAATGGGCGCAGTTCGTCGAATATGGATTACAATCTTGTACCATACCCGAGGATTTCGGGGGCGTCCCTCTCGATGATATTAGCGAAGCAATTATCGTTGAAGAATTGGCACGTGTCGATCCTTCATTCGCTGTATTCTTCTGTGTTCATGTCGGACTTTGTGCCAAGACAATTGTCATCCATGGCACCGATGAACAGAAAGCAAAGTATCTACCCATGTTAGCGACCGATAAAGTGGGCGCCTACTCACTTTCTGAAGCTGGGGCGGGTACAGATGCTGCCGCAATGTCTTGCAAAGCTAAACTCTCAGACGATGGAACACACTACCTGCTCACAGGAGAAAAGATGTGGGTCACCAATGGTGTGAGTGCAGACGTATACGTTCTTTTTGCCAAAGATGTTGATCACCCTGATTACGGTGTGAAAAAGCATGGTGGTACAACAGCATTCATCGTCGAACAAAGTTTTGAAGGATTCACTGTGGGTAAAAAAGAGGACAAATTGGGTATTCGTAGTAGCGATACTTGCACGCTCGTTCTTGAAAACTGTAAGGTCCCTGTCGAAAATGTGCTTAAATCACCAGGGAAAGGATTCCCAATCGCCATGAACGCTCTTGATAACTCACGCATTGGTATTGCGGCTCAGGGCCTTGGAATTGCTCAAGGCGCCTACGAATCAGCGCTGAAATATGCACATGAAAGAGAAGCATTTGGCGTCCCCATCGCGCGCCATCAAATGATTACTGCATACCTAGCCGATATGGCTACACAAGTGGAAGCCGCTCGATTAATGGTCTACAAAGCTGCATGGACTAAGGAACAGCACTACCATCACGGCGGCCACCGTCACTCCAAAGAAGCAAGTATGGCCAAATTATTTGCTGGTGATACAGCAATGTGGGTTGCTGAACGTGCCGTACAAATTCTCGGAGGATATGGCTACACCACTGATTTCCCCGTGGAACGATTCTTCAGAGATGCAAAGATTACACAAATTTACGAAGGGACGCAAGAAGTTCAAAAATTGGTTATTGCGCGAGCCATTAGCAAGGACGTGTGATTAAATCAGAATCGAACACGGTTCCTTCCGGATAAGTCACCGGTTCTGATTGTGGTTGGAACACGGTCGCACTCCCTCCGATGAGGACTCCTGAATCATCCCCCCACCGCAAAAATGCACCTTCCCACAATCCAAGGACGGGGCAATTATTGTGTTCATGGAATTCCTGAATTCGCTGTGCACGAGTTTCTCCAAAATGCTGCTGGAAATGATCTCCTTCCTTCAACCAAATACTGCCATCGTGATAGTGGGCATTTATTTGGAAAGAAACCAGTGCAAAAGTTTCGAATGATGGAGGTTCGACAATGGGCATATCATTGGTTGTCTGCATTGTTGGACAAGCAACATTTGCTCCAGCGCTAACGCCCATGTAAGGCATCCCATCTGATACTCGTTGTCGCACAATATCGATGAGACCATTTTCATGCAAACTTTGGGTCAACAGGAAGGTGTTTCCACCACCGACATACAACCCCTGAGCCTGAGCAATCGCTGCACATGGATCTTTGAAGGATTCTATACCGCGCATGTTAACTCCACTGGGGGCAGAAAATCTGCACATACTCGATGTGGATTCTGCGTGATTGGCACTAGCATATGGAATGAAAATTACTTCATCACACCCTTCAAAATGTTGCCGCATTTCTTCAAAATAAACCGCTCGGCGCGCCTCACTACGGAGACCACCGCTCCCCAATAGGAGTCTCATATGTCAGTCTCCAAAATTTTTGAATCGGCCATTAGACTACTGGCGGCCTGTGCAATGAGAGGGTTGGGGTCTTCAACCAGCGAAGATAAAATTTCAGAAATAGAAGGGGGTACATTGCGGCCATGAAGATGTTCCAAAATTCGAGCCCGAGAAATATCATCCCCATTTAGGAGTAAATCTAGTCGCATCTCATCGGCTCTTGGTTCTCTACGTGAACGAAGTAAGCGTGGCAATAACAATCGATCATTACTGTCTCTTGCAGCCTCATAGACTCCTGCCCATTCGAACCAATCTGCATCATCCAAATGCAAAGCAATCACCTTACGAAGGGCAGGTTCTGGATCCACACAAAGATTGGAAATAACCCTAGAGTTCTGTGACTCGATGAGACTTGGAAATCGTAATTTAGCTGCTTTGAGTCGAAGTGGGCCATCCAATAACTGATCGGCAACGGATGGTGAATGCCCAATTTCAATCATCTGATTGAGGGCTGTTTCACGAACGCGAACATGGGGGTCAGATAGCATCCCCTCTAGTATTTCGGTGTCACCTGAATGTGTAATGGCCATCTTTCGAATAATGTGATCTTCACTTTCGATGGCGACTGGAATGGCGCCCGAATCAATCGTAAGGCGCGCCTTCCACGCCTCACGGCAAACCGAAATATCGGAATCCACACAGAGCGTGGAGAGAATTGAAAGGGCTTCAGAACCAATACGTGGAGATAATTCTGCAGCGAGTGCCCTCAAACGAATCTCTTTTCGCACAGAAAGTGAAACGATAACCTTGCGATTACTTCCATCAACCCATCGACGAATACCATCTATCGCCTTCTCAACAAACCACTCGTCATCTGCATCCAACAACTCGATAAAAGTAGCCAATGCGACAGGATTGTCAATTTCAAACAGGCGACGGATTGCCATTCTACGCTGCCGCACGTCCTTGTGCTTTAGCCGTCCAAGTTCATGTTGCAGCATGGGGCCCAAACTGAGGGTGTAACATCCCATGTATAGCGTTCACGGGATGAGGTCTCCGTGACGACCGAACCCTCCGATCGATTCTTCGTCGTCATCAGCCTCAGGCCTTCCGGGTTGCATTAATCGTACATCGACGAGAGTGATCAACAATTGCCAAACATCGCCAAGCCAATCCATTTCAGCACTGAGTAAATCAGCAACGGGATGGACCTCATCAATCCAAATCTCCGAATCTAAAGACCAAGGTGGTTCATCTTCCAGATTTGTAGAATCCGGCAAAGGTTCCAAATCATCAGGCAGTGATTCCAAATCTGCTGAAAGTTGATTCAATCTATTCAACAAATCCTCATTGAACATACCAATTTCATCCCCCAATATTGCACCTTCGCGAAGAAGTTCAGCGAGAGTTTTGGCTGAAAGAGGCTCAGGTTCTGTATCTGCAATATCAACGGGGCCAAACAACACACCTCCAAGATCGGTGTCTAACCAGCCATCACCCACTCGTTCACGTTTGACCAAATGTTGTGAAAAACGACCACCGATTGGTGCGATTGTAAAACCACCATCCCCCATTCTTGATTCAAGCCAAGCAGGAAGGGTTTCCAATGAACCTGTAACCAACACGCGATCGAGTGGTTCAGGAAGCTGAGGTGGACAATGAGTGATTTGACGCATTTTTCTTACCCTCACCGTGTGGGTTTCCGTGACCGAAGAAATCCTCTCGCGGACATGATCGACAACTTCTCTAGATGGATCGACAACCACCACTCCACCTTCAGGACCAACAATATGGGCAATGAGGGCTGCAATATACCCTCCTTTAGCGCCTAAAATCAGTACTTCTTGTCCCTGGGCCAATTCAAGGTGATGTAACATGGTCGCAATCATGTGTGGCGCCGAGATGGTCTTGACGCCGCCTTTGCTAGTTTCTAGGAACACAAGAGGGCGGTCATGCCAAAATGGATTCAATTCGTAATCAGTATATGTCCCAATATCAACTGAATGCATTGCAGCTGAAATATCCGAATCCATGGGCACACCCGCATTTTGGAGGCGCTCAATCAATCGCCGAATACGAGTCGGATGCTCGACCATTACACCTCCATTTTTCTCCTCACTCAAAAGGCTGCGGTGGGGTTCACCTCATATCCCTCAACCTCTCGCGCTAAATTACGGGTCCGTGGTCTAGCGGTTATGACGTCGCCCTTACAAGGCGAATATCACCAGTTCAAATCTGGTCGGTCCCATTACTGCTCTTCAGTCCACTCGACATCGTCGCCAAGTGCGTCTTTTCCTTGTTCCTCAAGAGTTGTTGCGACCTTTTCCGTAGTCCAAACCGTGTTGTCTTTCCAGGTATCCAAATCGGGATTTATCGAGGAAAGGGCTTGAGTGAGATCAAGTTCAAT
>Ga0208764_10002594_pt1 | contig 11329 bp, 11 predicted proteins | sample ETNtaG_18_FD_185762 | JGI IMG/M metagenome (GOLD analysis project Ga0208764, IMG submission 185762) | Marine microbial and viral communities from oxygen minimum zone, Eastern Pacific Ocean - ETNP201302SV91 (SPAdes) (version 2) | ecosystem: Environmental > Aquatic > Marine > Oceanic ... | reverse complement strand
TTATTGGTTTTTAAAGATGCTTTTGAAAGAGCAAATTCTTTTGATCAAAAGAAAGTAAGAGATGCTCTTGCTGCTACTGATATGCAAACTTTTTATGGAAACATAAAATTTGCTCCAGGCGGTCAAAACGTTTCTAAACCTATGGTATTATTCCAAGTTATTTGTGATAGCTCTGGAAAATGTGAAAACAAAGTTGTTGCTCCTCTTAAGTGGGCTTCAGCTAAGTTAATTCACCCAGTACCTAAGTGGTCTGAAAGATAATAACTAATCTATAAATACCCCCTAAACTCTAGGGGGTATTTTTTTTCAAGGACAAGTTATGGATTTTATGGTTTTCCAATATCCAATGATAACTATTCAAGCTTGCTTGGATGGAATTCTTTTGGGAGTATTATTTGCTTTGATTGCTTATGGTATGGCTTTGCAATGGGGAGTGATGAATATCATAAATATTGCTCAAGGTGATTTAGTTATTCTTGGAGGATATATCGCATACTTTATGTATCTTTATGGAATTCACCCTGCTTGGGGAATTATTGTTGCTCCAATAATAATGTTTTTTGTAGGTGTTGGAATTTACAAATTAGTAATTAACAAAGTTGTCGATAGAGATTTATTTATCTCTATTTTAGCAACTTTTGGAATAAGTATTCTTTTTATGCAATTGATGAATTTTGCATTTGGTGCAGATGTTGTTTTAGCTAATTCAGGTTATGGAACAACTTTTTTATTTGATAGTAATGTAGTTCTACCAAATTCAAAAATATTTTCTGCTGTTGTTAGCATTGTGTTTGCAATTTGTTTAGTGATTTACATGAAAAAGTCAAAGCTTGGCAGAGCAATAAGGGCGACCGCTCAAAATGCAAGAGCAGCAAAGATTTTAGGTGTTGATACAGAAAAAGTTTATGCAGCTACTTTTGGCATAAATGCTGCACTTTGTGGTGTTGCTGGAGCTTTAATATCAATAACATTTACAATTCATCCTTACATGGGCTTACCTTATACAATTAGATCTTTTATGATTGTTGTTGTTGCTGGTTTAGGAAATTTACCAGGAGTTGCTATTTCTGGCATGGGACTAGGAGTTTTTGAAGAATTTGCTGATTATATTTTGGGAACAGAATTTAGAATTGGATCAGTATTTTTATTGTTAGTATTAATTTTAGTTTATCGAAGATTCAAATTATCAAGAAAAAGAGAGTATTTAAAATGAATAAGAATTTAATTTTATATGCTGCAATATTAGTTTTTGGATTAGCTGCACCTTTTATATTTCCTGCTTTTAAAGTCCAATTATCTATACTTTGTGTATTAATTGTCTTAGCTCTTACTTGGAATATTCAAGGCGGAGAGATGGGCTATAACTCTTTTGGAAATATATTATTTTATGGCCTTGGAATGTATTTATGTGCATCAGTGCAAGTTGGGATGTTTTTTCCATTAGCAGAATGGACAGAAAGTGGTGGTGAAAAAACATTTGTACATACTCCTGCTCAATTTTTTCAAGGTATGGCAGCAGGATTAGTAGTTGCAGCAGTAGTTCCTACAATAGTTGCAGGTTTAATAGGATATTCAATTTTAGGGTTAAGAGGGCATTATTTTGCAATTTGTACTTTAGGCCTAGGAGTAGCAGCTGGAGAAATTTCTGGTGGTATTGAAATTATTGGAGCTGGACAGGGATTTACCACGCCACCTTTTCCAAATGTTGGAAGTCTAGAGGCGCGAGGTGAATTTTTTTATTTCTTAAGTTTTTTTGTACTTGTGCTTTCTTTCATAACTATAAGAGCAATTTACCCAACAAGATTTAAATTAATTTTAAATGCTATAAGAGACAACGAAGATAAAGCTGAAGCAATGGGCATTGAGACAATGAAATATAAAATTATTGGCTGGATGGTTTCAGCTTTCTTTTGTGGTTTAGCTGGTGGAATAATGGGAGGATTAGTTGGTTATATAGATTCTACTGATGTAGCTTTTGATGGAAGAGAAATGGGAGTGTTTATGGTCTTAATGGCCATTCTAGGTGGAAAAGGAACATTATGGGGACCAATAATAGGCGCAACCGTATTTCATATTTTTAAAGAAGGTTTCTGGACATTCTTTTTAGGATGGCAGTATGTTGCTTTAGGCGTTCTTATTGTAATTATAGTAATTTATTTCCCTGAAGGAATAATGGGATGGTTAAGAGAAAAATATCCAGAAAGATTTGGCGAAGTGGTTGATGAGGCAGATCGAAAAGCTCAGGTGGAATTGAAATGAGTATTTTAGAAGTTTCTAATGTAAGTAAATCATTCGGTGGTGTAAAAGCTAACGTTGATATTTCAATGAAAGTTGAAAAAGGAAAAATTGTTGGTCTTATTGGACCAAACGGTTCTGGTAAAACTACTTTGTTTAATTCAATTGTTGGAACTTACCCTATAGACAATGGTTCTATAAAGTTTAACAATAAAGAGGTATCCGAGTTACCCGTTCCAGTTATTGCAAAACTTGGTTTACTTCGAACATTTCAACAAACAAGAATTTATGGAAAATTAAACTGTGTAGAGAATATGCTTATCAGTCACAAAGAAAGTGATGCAAGTTTATTTAATATATTTTCTAAAATTCCAAAAGATTTAACAGAAAAAGCTGAAAACTTATTGAATTTTGTTGGTTTATATCAAAAGAGAAAATTAAGAGCAGGAGATTTATCATTTGGACAGCAAAAATTACTAGAACTTGCCATGGCATTAATGAATGAACCTGAGATGCTTTTATTAGATGAGCCTACCGCTGGAATTAACCCAACATTAATAAATGGTATTATTGATAGATTGATAAAGGTAAACCAAGATTTTGGAATTACACTGTTAGTGATTGAACATAACATGAGAGTTATAATGCAGCTTGCAGAAAATATATTTTGCTTAGCTCACGGTAAGATGCTCGCAAATGGTACTCCTGATGAAATTAAAAATGATAAGCGAGTAATAGACGCCTATTTAGGAGCACAATAATGTCTAATCAATATGAAGTTTTAGGAAAAGCACCTCAATCAGAGGATTTAAAAAAACTATCACCATCAGATATACATCTTACAATAAAAAATTTGAATGCTGGTTATGGTAAGATGGAAATTTTGCATAATTTTAATTTGTTTGTAAGTAAAGCTCAATCTCTTTGTTTAATTGGACCAAATGGAGCTGGTAAATCTACTATACTTCATTCGATTTATGGTTTTACAAATATTTTTTCAGGTAAAATTGAAATTGATGGTAAAGAAATTACAAACTTAACACCAGCTGAGAAACTTAAATCAGTTGGTATAGCTTACATTTTACAAGATAATTCTGTTTTCCCAGATATGACAGTTGAGGAAAATTTACTTATGGGTGGATTTATTAAGGATAAATCAGAGGAATCATTTGCAGAAGCCGAAAAGGTTTTGCAAAAATATGAAAGGTTAAGAAATAGAAGGAGTCAACCAGCCAAAGTTTTGTCTGGAGGAGAAAGAAGATTATTAGAAATTTCAAGAGCATTAGTAATGAAACCTTCAGTACTGTTAGTTGACGAACCTTCAATTGGGTTAGAGCCAAAATATATTGATATGGTGTTTGAAATTTTAAGAGATCTTCAACAAAATGAGAAAAAAACAATTATCCTAGTTGAACAAAATGCTAAAAAAGGTCTAGAGTTTGCAGATATAGGTTATGTTTTAGTTTCAGGTCAAACGGCAATAGCTGGAAAAGGAGACGATCTTTTAAACAATCCAGATGTAGGTCGCCTATTTTTAGGTGGCTAATAATGATTAATTTAAAATATTTTTTCAAAGGTTTTGCATCAATAAAAGGAGTGGGTAGCCCAGCTATAGCATTAGGTGCAAGTTTTATTGCAATCGGAGCACTATTAAAAAATTTAGGTTTTTCAATTCAAGAAAGTATTTTTTCTACTTTTTTAACTTATGCACTACCTGGTTCATTAGTTATGGCAGAGTCTATGCTTATAGGAGCTTCTCTAATAAATATTTTTATAGCTGTATGGTTAGTTAATGCGAGACTTTATCCAATGACGGTATCATTAATGCCACTGTTAATGCACAAAAATCAGCCGAGATGGAAATACTATTTATCATGTCATTTTATAGCTGTTTCATCGTGGCTAATTATGAAAGATAATTATGAAAATATAGAAAAAGAAAATAGAATTGATTTTTGGATAGGAATTGGAACAGCAACTTGGTCAGTAGCAATTGTTTCAACTGTTATTGGTTATGTTGCCTCTGATTTTTTAAATAAAGATATACTTATTGGCTTAACAATTGTTAACCCAATTTACTTCATATGCATGATGATAGGAGCAATGAAAACAATACAAATAAGTTTATCTGTAACTTTGGGGACGATCTTAGGACCAGCTTTTTACTTTTTATCTCCTGAGTGGTGTATCTTGTTTGGAGGATTTGCAGCAGGCACAATTGCCTTTTTGTTTGGAGAAAAAAATGGCAAATAGTATATTAATTGTAATTTTTGTTACCTCTTTAGCAACTTATTTATCTAGATTTTTAGGTGTTGTTAGTGCAGAAAAAATAAAAGAAACATCCAAAATGTTTAGATGGTTTAACTGTCTTGCGTATTCTACCCTAGCAGCTTTAATTGCAAGAATAGTAATTTTTCCTTCAGGAACTTTATCTGAAGTAGATTATTTAATTAGATTTATTGTAGTTATTTTATCAATAGCTATTTTTTATCTAACTAAAAAAAATTTAGTTTATCCTACACTTTTCTCTGCTATCATATTATCATTTTTTAGTAGTTATTTATGATCGAAACAATTGACGGATTTGAAATTTCACCTAACAAAATATCTCCTAGAATAATTGATATAAAAATAAAAAATGAAACAATAGAAAAATTAATTTTTCCTTTTAAAAAATTTGATTTAACCTCAATTGAATACAAGCCCTTTACTAGATTTACAATTGCAAAAAGTTTGGATGATTTAAGCCAAAATAAACTTAGTATTTTATTAAATAAAATTATTAGAAATAGAAAATATGGTTGTTTTATAATTGGTCCAGAAGATAAAAACTCAAATATCAATGATATTTTTTTAGTTAAATTATCAACAGCAATCTCTCATTTAATAGGTAATCCCAATCACGATTCTATGGCAGGAAAATATTATGCAAGATTCCATGTTAAGCATGAGGATAAAAGCGACTCATATTTAAGGAAAGCTTATATAAATATGGATCTTCATACAGATGGGACTTATGTAAAAGAAGTTACTGATTGGCTTTTAATGACAAAGATAGAAGAAAAAAATGTTGAAGGAGGAGAAACAGCAATGTTACATCTGGATGATTGGGAGTATTGTGATGAATTATTTAGCGATCCAGTAGGAAAAGAAAATTTTTTATGGTCTTCTCCTAAAAGTAAAAATATAGATTATAAAGTTGAACATCCAGTATTTTCAGAAGATGAAAATGGTAAACCACAAATTTCCTACATTGATCAATTCCCGGAACCAAAAAATATGTCTCAAGGAAATTTTTTACAAAAATTGTCAGACTGTTTGGAGGAAAGTACAAATAAAGTGATAACTAAGCTCCCAGTAGGTTCAGTTATAGTAGCAAATAATTATTTTTGGCTACATGGGAGACGTCCTTTTAAAGAAAATAAAGATTTAAGCAGAGAACTCTTAAGAATTAGGGGTTCATTTTTTAAAAATTAATCTATCATCTTAAAAAGAGAAAATTTACAAATTTATGAAACTCGGATTTATTGGAACAGGAAAAATAGCCTCATCTGTTATAATAGGAATTTGCAATTCTAAAATAAAATATAAACAAATAGTAATATCTCCAAGGAACAGAAAAATTGCAAATAGCTTAAAAAGAAGATTTAAGAAAATTACTATTGCAAAAAATAATCAAGAAATAGTCGATAAGTCAAACTGGGTATTTTTATCTATTACACCAAAAGTAGGTGAAAAAATAATTAAACGTTTAAAATTTAAAGCTAGCCAGACAGTTGTAAGCTTTATTTCAACAATAAATCTTTCTGAGTTAAAAAAAATGATTAAAGTAAAATCTAAAATTGTTAGAGCAATTCCACTTCCTCCTATATCACTTAAGAAAGGCCCCGTTCCTATTTGTCCACCTAATAAAAAAGTTAAGAATTTTTTTGATAAAATTGGATCTACAATTGAAATTAAAAATGAAAAATTATCTATAAACTTTTGGTCTATGTCAGGAATGATGGCATCTTATTATGATATGCTAAGAGTAATGAGCAATTGGTTAGTAAAAAAGGGAATTAAAAGACAAGATGCTCAAAAATATATCACCACATTATTTTTGGCGTTATCTGAAGATGCGGTAGTTAATTCACAAAAAGAATTAAAATATTTAGTTAAAGAGTCCCAAACACCTAAAGGATTAAATGAGCAAGGTTTAAAAATAATGAGCAAAAAAGGTGTTTATAAATCAGTAATCAATACTTTAAACAGTATTCATAAAAGATTAAATAAATAATTAATGTCTGAAAACATCCTAGAGATCAGCAATCTATCAAAATATTTTGGGGGTTTGGCAGCAGTCTCTGACTGTTCTCTAAAAGTAAAAAAGGGAACAATTACTGGCATCATTGGCCCTAATGGATCTGGTAAAACAACTTTGTTCAATTTAATTGCTGGTAATTTAAAGTCATCAGCAGGGAGCGTAATGTTTAATAATGAAAATATTACAGATGTTCCTTCTTATGAATTGTTTTCAAAAGGATTATTAAGAACGTTTCAAATAGCACATGAGTTTACAAATTTATCTGTTTTAGAAAATTTAATGATGGTTCCGGGTAATCAATCTGGAGAAAAATTAATGAATGCTTTATTAAAGCCTTCATTGATAGCAAAAGAAGAAAGTCAAATAAAAGAAAAAGCTATGGAGGTTGTTGATTTTTTAAATTTAAGTCATTTGAAAAATGAATTAGCCGGAAATTTATCTGGAGGACAAAAAAAATTATTGGAATTAGGTAGAACGATGATGGTTGATGCTAAATTAGTTTTATTGGATGAAGTTGGTGCAGGAGTTAATAGAACTTTGCTTAAAGATCTAGGAACTGCAATAGAAAAGTTAAATAAAGAAAAAGGATATACGTTCTGTATGATTGAACATGATATGGATTTTATAGGGAGATTATGTGATCCTGTGATTGTAATGGCTGAGGGTTCAGTTTTGTTTGAAGGATCTGTAGAAGAAGCAAAAAAAGATGAAAAAGTAATAGAAAGCTATCTTGGTAGAGGCTCAAAACTTAAGGATAAAAATTAATGGCATATTTTGAAGGAATTAAAATGACAGGTGGTTATGGTAATGGACCTGATATTATTAATTCTTGTACGGTAAATGTTGATAAAGGTGAAATAGTTTCAATTCTTGGGCCAAATGGAGCTGGAAAATCTACAGCTATGAAAGCCATGTTGGGTCTGCTTAATTTAAAATCAGGTTCAGTTAAAATAGATGGTAAAGACATTTCTAGATTGTCTCCTCAAGATAGAGTTAAAAAAGGAATTTCATTTGTTCCTCAAACTAAAAATGTTTTTGCCGGCATGACTGTCGAAGAAAATTTAGAAATGGGTGCATTCCTTATCGAAGATGAACTAAAAAATATTATAGAAGAAATTTATAATTTATTTCCCATTCTTAAAGAAAAAAGAAATCAATTAGTGGGAGAACTATCGGGAGGTCAAAGACAACAGGTAGCCCTTGGTAGAGCATTAATGATAAAACCATCAGTTTTAATGTTGGACGAACCTACGGCAGGAGTTTCTCCAATAGTTATGGATGAATTATTTGATCATATAATAAAAGTAAAAAAAACCAACGTTGCAATTTTAATGGTAGAACAAAATGCAAAACAGGCATTAAGTATTTCTGATAGAGGTTATGTTTTAGTTACTGGAGAAAATCGTTATTCAGGAACTGGAAAAGAATTATTAAACGATCCAAGAGTTAGGAGTTCTTTTTTAGGAGGGTAATATGGATTTTTTAAATGCTATAATACTTTTATTGAACTATATTTTTGTTCCAGCGCTTACTTATGGATCTCAATTAGCATTGGGTGCAATTTTTGTAACATTAATTTATGGAATTTTGAGATTTGCTAATTTTGCAACTGGCGACATGATGTCTTTTGGGACTATGGTTGCAGTTTTATTCACATGGTATTTTCAATCATTGGGAATTTCTTTGGGAGTTTTACCAACAGCTCTCTTAGCAATTCCTTTTGCTATTATTTTTATGGTTGGTTATATGCTTCTTATAGATAAATTTGTTTTTAAATATTATAGAGTTCAAAAAAGTCCTCCAGTTCAACTCGCTATGGTTAGTATAGGAGTAATGTTTGTAACACAGGCTGTTGTTAGAATAATAATTGGACCATCTGATCAAAGATTTTTTGATGGAGAAAAATTTATAATTAGAGCAGGAGAATTTAAAGAAATGACTGGGATTAATGAAGGTTTGGCTATTAAATCTACTCAGGTATTAACAATATTTATAACAATAGTGTTAGTTTCATTATTATTTTGGTTTTTAAATAAAACAAAAACTGGAAAAAGCATGAAAGCTTATTCTGATAATGAGGATTTAGCACTTCTTTCAGGAATTGATCCAAAAAGAATAGTTATGATAACCTGGATAATTGCTGGAATTTTAGCAACAATTGGTGGTGTTTTGTATGGTTTGGATAAAAGTTTTAAACCATTTACTTATTTCAACAACATGCTCCCTATATTTGCTGCAGCTATTGTCGGTGGTATTGGCAATCCATTTGGAGCTTTTTTAGGTGGTTATGTCATTGCATTTTCAGAAATATTTTTAACTTATGCTTATAAAAAATTCTTTATGTATGTTTTGCCAGAAAGTATGGAACCCGAAAGTTTAGTACAATTACTTTCAACCGATTATAAATTTGCAGTATCATTTTCGATATTAGTAATAGTGCTGTTGTATAGGCCTTCGGGAATATTTAAAGGAAAAGTATTGTGAGAAAAAATCTAAATGTAATTGCCGCTTATAGCATCATGTTAGTTTTGATAATTTTGGTTGGTATTTTTCAATCTTGGAATATTGCTTTATCAATATTTAATATGTGCTTGATATCAGCAGTGATGACAATGGGAGCTAATATTCAATGGGGTTATGCTGGTTTAATTAATTTTGGAATTATGGGTTACACCGCTCTCGGTGGATTAGCAGCAGTTTTAATATCTGTAGATCCTATTCAAGAAGCCTGGAGTGTTGGTGGTTTTAATATTTTAATGTCTTTATCGATTATTATTGTAATGGTTTTAGCTATTCATTTTATTTTAAAAAATTTTATAAAATCAAAATTAAGAACTTATGGAATTGCCACAATTATTATTGCTGGAATTATAATTATCAGAGTAACAGCCGAACCAGGAATTGAAGCAATTGAAGCGGTCAATCCAGCTAAAACAGGATTTCTTGGAGGTTTAGGATTACCAATTATCTTTTCTTGGATAGTTGGAGGTTTCTTCGCTGCAGGTTTGGCTTTTATAGTAGGTAAAGTTGCCTTGGGTTTAAGAGCCGATTATTTAGCAATAGCAACATTGCTTATTTCTGAAATTGTTATTGCAATAATTAAACATGAAGATTGGTTAACAAGAGGTGTTAAAAATGTAATAGGCCTTAAAAGACCAGCTCCTTATGAAGTTGATCTTCAAACAACAGATTGGTTTATTAATTTAGTTGAAAACTTTAATTCAGGAAAATTAGCTTTAATTTCTAATTTAGCAGATCGGCAAGCCGCACTTAATCAATTAGTGATAGAAGGTTCATCTGTATTTGTTAAACTTTGTTATTCAGGATTATTTTTAGTCGTTGTTATAATACTTTTAATACTTACTCAAAAAGCACTTTATTCTCCATGGGGAAGAATGATGAGGGCAATTAGAGATAACGAAGAAGCTGCAAATGCTATGGGTAAAAATGTTGTTAAGCAACACTTGTTAATTTTTATTTTAGGATCAGCAATTGTAGGAATAGCAGGTGCTATGCTTGTAACACAAGATGGGTTGTTTACACCAGGAAGTTACAGACCAATGAGATATACTTTTTTAATTTGGGTAATGGTAATTGTTGGAGGAAGTGGAAATAACTTCGGTGCAATTTTAGGAGGTTTTGCAGTGTGGTTTTTGTGGATTGAAGCAGCACCAATTGCATTATTCTTAATTAATTTAACTACTTCAGGATTAGCTGATACTCATTTTTTAAAAGCTCATTTAATTGAAAGTGTACCATATTTTAGATTTTTGATGATGGGAATAGGTTTATTATTGATTATGAGATACAGACCAAAAGGTATACTTCCTGAAAAAATAGAAATAAAATAACTTTATTATGAAATACATTATATTAGGTGCTGCATTAGCTTGGGCCATGTATATGGCTGATAAGTATATGTTTTGATGAATAAAAATCTTTTAATTCTTACATTAAGTCAAATTTTTAGTTTTACCGCAGCTCCAGTAACTGTATTTTTAAGCGGAATTATTGGTTCTCAAATTAGTCCTTTAATATCTCTCTCTACGTTGCCAATGTCGATATCAGTAGTTGGCATAGCGATAGGTGCAATCCTTGCAACAAAAGCAATGAGTTTAATAGGAAGAAAAGCTGGATTTATTTCAGCATCAATTGGAAATTTTTTAGTTTGTATATTAGCAGCTTATTCAATAATGGATCAGAACTTTATTCTATTTTGTTTTGCAAATTTTTTTATTGGAGTTGGTATGGCTTTCACGCACCAATATCGTTTTGCTGCAGCTGAAAGTGTTGAAAAAGATAAAGTATCTAGAGCAATTTCAATAATTTTACTAGGTGGAATTGTTTCAGCATTTTTAGGGCCAAGCATGGCAAATTATGGAAAAGATATTGTTACCGATCAATTGTATGTTGGATCTTATTTGTCACTTGCTGTTCTAACTATTATACCGGCGATTTTATTTTTATTTTATGAAAATACATCAAAATTAGAGTCTAATATAAAAAGTTCAGGAAGAAGTATTTTAGAATTAATTTCACAACCTAGATTTTTACAGGCACTCGTAGCTTCAGCATTTGGATATGCAATAATGACATTTTTGATGACGGCAACCCCATTGAGCATGCATGTAATGGAAAAAATGAGTCTTAGTAAAACAGGTCTGGTTATACAGTTTCATGTTGTAGCAATGTTTTTACCTTCTTTAGTAACAGGTCATTTAATTAAAAAATTTGGTCATAGTAACATAATGTATGTAGGTGTGTTTCTCTATAGTATAACTATAATAG
>Ga0208764_10002590_pt1 | contig 11340 bp, 8 predicted proteins | sample ETNtaG_18_FD_185762 | JGI IMG/M metagenome (GOLD analysis project Ga0208764, IMG submission 185762) | Marine microbial and viral communities from oxygen minimum zone, Eastern Pacific Ocean - ETNP201302SV91 (SPAdes) (version 2) | ecosystem: Environmental > Aquatic > Marine > Oceanic ... | reverse complement strand
AAGGCCCCAAGAACGTTGCTTTGTCAGCCGAAATCTGTGATGGATGGCTTCCATTGTTTTTCGCTCCCAAAGATAACGACTTCTACAGGAATGCCTTGCAGACGGGATTTGATGCTGCAGGTCGCCGTGGATGGGGTGATTTCGAAGTTGCCTGCACAGTAACTGTCATCCCTGGAGAAGATGTTGATTCATGCGCAGACTTGCTGAGGCCAATGATTGCTTTATATGCCGGTGGAATGGGTGCGAAAGGCCAAAACTTTCATTATGACGTTTTCGCCCGAATGGGCTTTGAAGAGGATTGCGAAAAAATTCAAGAACTATACCTCTCAGGTAACAAGAAAGACGCCATAGCTTCTGTGCCAACAGAAATGGTTGAAGCTATTGCTTTGGTCGGACCTCCAGACAAGATTAAAGATGAGCTATCAATGTGGGAAGAATCAGTGGTAGATACCATGCTTATCTCTGGTGGCATGGACCTTGTTCATTTCGTTCACGATTTGGTTGGGTGAAATGGCTTTAGACGACCGTACGCCAATAATTGTCGGGGTAGGACAACATAAACAACAGTTATCTGAAGTATCAGAAGCGCAGGAACAATACTTGCTCATGGAACAAGCGTTACGGGTTGCTGCTGATGATGCGAATTCCTCCAAGTTATTAAGTTGTATTGATCGCGTTCTGGTCATAGGAGGCATGTGGAGTTACCCCGACCCAGGCCGTTTGATTGCAGATGCAGTTGGTTCACCTAATGCAAAAACCCTCTTAAGTGCTATGGGCGGGAATATGCCTCAAGCCAGCGTAAGCGACTCATGTGAGAGAATAGCTGCAGGAGAAATGGAAGTCGCTGTAGTTGTAGGGGGCGAAGCCGTTTACAGTAAAAACAAGTTACGAAAAGTGGGGCAGGATCTCAAAAAGACAGGAACAGACTTCCAACCTGCAACAAAATTTGGTGCAAATGTTTCAATGTCTTCTCAACATGAGCGAGATAACGGATTCCTTATGCCTACACAGGTATATGCCTTATTCGAATCAACTATTCGTGCGAACAGAAAAGAGACTCATAGAGAACATCGCCAGAGGATCTCTTCATTATGGGCAGGGCTAAATCAAGTAGCGGCAAGAAACCAATATGCCTGGGTTCAAACACCTATGTCTGCAGAGGAGATAATGGAAGCGAATCCCTCAAACCGAATGGTCGGATACCCATATACCAAAGCGATGAATGCAAATTCCTTTGTTGATTTTGGCGGAGCGATAATCATCTGCTCAGTTGGGAAAGCTAAAGCTTTGGGAATAAATCCTGACCGGTGGGTATTCCCATACTCAGCTACAGACGGCCATGCTTCATATTTCTTCTCAGAAAGAGATAATTTCTTCGAGTCACCTGCAATACGCCTTACCGGAAACCGCTGCCTTGACTTAGCTGGAATAACTATTGACGAAATAGGCCCAATGGATCTTTATTCATGCTTCCCATCAGTTGTGCAAATAACTATGCAAGAACTCGGGGTCTCTCCAGATCGTGAAGTGACCACAACGGGGGGGTTATCATTTTTTGGTGGCCCAATGAACAGCTATGTTATTCATGCGATTGCAAGCACCGTTGATGCAGTGAGAGCTACTGGGAAAGTGGGTTTTGTCCACGCAAATGGTGGTTACGCGACGAAACATGCTTGTGCAGTCTATGGAAATGAACCACCTGAAATAGATTTCCGCCGCGAAGATCTCCAAAATGAAATTGACACACATCCAACTCGAGCAGTGGATGAAAGCCCATCTGGGGATTCAGTTATTGAGGCATACACAGTCATGCATGGGAGAGAAGGTCCAGAGAAAGCATTAATCACTGCAATAATGACTGATGGAAGACGAGCACTTACATCATCCGTAGATTTATCACTTATTGAAACGATGCTTGAAGAAGAATTCGTTGGTAAAGACATGTTCTTCAAACCCAATGGAGAATTTGTTATAAAAAGCTAACCCTTTAGGCAAAGTCTTAAATTGTGGCTATTGTCTGTGCATGGATCTTGGGGAAATTATTGAAGCATCAAAAAATCTCGGTGAATGGGCGCATATCGCAACTGTCAGTTCTTCCGGAACCCCGTATGTGACACCAGTTCATCCTTGTTGGGAGGCAGAAACACTATGGACCATGGTGGGGTCGGATTCGGTAAAAGCAAAAAATATTAAAACATCTCCTCTTGTTTCATGTCATTGGCAGGTAAGCCCAGAAACAAATTTTGATAGTTTAATCATCTGGGGGAAAGCAGAAATCTTCACAGACCTTGAAACCAAAGAACGCCTCTGGGATGGGGTGTTTGACTATGATTTGAATGCATTTGCACCTGGCGGCCCGTCCGACTCTTCAGGAACTGGTTTTATGTCCATTGTGCCTTCAAAGGCAGTGATCTTAAAGGGCATGGGAATGGGAGGACGGTTCGAATGGAAATCTTCAACGAACTAATTTGAGCCGGAGCTATTATGGACCATGCCGATTACGACCCTGTCGGAACAGAGATAATTGAGGATCCGATCTCTGCCTATTCCAACTTAAGGAAAGAATGCCCAGTCCATCATCATCTGGGCCTAGAGAATCCCGTTTTTTCATTTTCACGTTACGAAGATGTCCAATCTGTTCTTGTAGATCAAAAGACATGGTCAAACCGGTTTGGGCCAGGAGTATCCTACGACAAAAATGTCGGTGATTTACAGCGGTATGACCCGCCTGATCATCAGATAAGGCGCCGATTTCTTCGAAGTGAATTCCTTCCTCGAACTATTGCGAAGTCAGAAGCTGCTATTCAGGGTCTGGCTGACCAACTGATAGATGGCTTTTATAATCAACGAAAAGTTGAATTGCACGACAACTATGCTTTGCCGTTACCAGTAAAAGCATTTACGGAAATAATGGGTATCAGCGATGAAGATTCTGGAGATTTCAAAACCTGGGCAGATGAACTTACGCTCGGAATGACCTATCCAGAAAGGTCCAAACAGGCACGTAAGGCCGTGGTAGCTTATACAACTGACCAAGTTCAAAAACGACGTAAAGCAATGGAAGAAGCACACCTTCCACAGGGCAAAGACCCTGTTGGCACAGTCGTTCGAGAAGGCTTAATCAGTCATTTATCTTGTCACCCTCTTGAAGATGGAACGTTTATGCCAGATAGCGAAGTTGCTAGCATGATTGGCCAACTACTTGTAGCAGGGCATGAAACTACTACCTCACTAATCACTAATGTTGTCTGGCGTTTGTTGCTTAACCCAGATCAAATGAATCTTCTCCGGGCAAACATGGGACTAGTCCCAAATGCTATTGAGGAAAGCTTACGATATGACGCACCTGTACTTGGACTCTGCAAGACCAATAACCTTTCGGTTGATTACCACCAAGTTGAAATTCCGAAAGACTCAAAAGTGATGGTTTTGTATGCTTCAGCAAATCGTGATGAATCTATTTTCCCTGATCCAGATATTTTCAGAGTGGATCGGCCACTCCTTGAATCAAAACGCCATTTATCGTTCGGATGGGGTGCGCATTTCTGCTTAGGGGCTCATTTAGCTAGGCTTGTGGGAAGATTAGCTCTAGAAACACTCCTGAACCGGATAGATGATTTTCGACTTGATGGACCAACCGAACGAGTTGCTCCTCCGTTTCTCTGGGGTCGCAAAAAAGTTACCATTGCCTGGGACTAATATAACTGCCTAGCTAGATTAACTACCTACTAAGAATTGTTACTCCACTTATACCGGGTGCACCATACACATGGGTATAGGCCACTTTAGGGTCATTGGGGACTTGTCGTTTGCCTGCTGCTCCGCGGAGCTGAAGCACGTTCTCATAGACTTGGCGTAACCCAGACGCTCCGACTGGTTCTCCATTCGCAAGGCATCCTCCATCAGTATTCACTGGGAGTCGGCCCCCTATTTCTGTTTCCCCTTGCTGGATGATTCGTTCTTGTTCTCCATGTTCGCAGAATCCATTCTCAGCCATATGCATAATCTCAGCTCCTGCTTCTGTGTCTTGCAATTGTGCAACATCAATATCATCAGGTCCGATACCGGCCAATTCAAAAGCTGCTTTTGATGTGTCCACAGTTGGTCCTTGCCCATCTTCAAGCGCTAGCCAAGGAGCCATCACCTCAAAGGATCCCCAACGTCTACTTCGGACAACAGCCGCATTTAGGTAGACAGGAGTATCAGTGTATTTGTGCGCTTGATCAGCTCGAGCAAGGAGAAGTGCCACTCCACCTTCAGCAGGGCTACAGAACATGAATTTAGTTAAGGGATAGCTCAACATATCTGATTCTAGAATCTGTTCCTCACTGATTGGCTGACGTCTCCACGCGTTAGGGTTGTGTTCAGCGTTTCGAAAAGCTTTTGCAGAAACTTTCGCGAGAGTGTTATGGCTTATCCCAAAGTTCTCCATATATCGGTTAATTTTCATTCCAAAGAACTGTGTGGTTAGTGCAAGCCCTTGCTTTCCATACCAATCTCCAAGCCCAGATGAACGGGTGTTGACGCGAAAAGCGCCTCTCTCATGTTTGTCATACCCAATAGCAATTCCAAGATCAAAAGCTCCCGATGCGATGGTGTTATATGCGGAGAAGAGTGCAGAACCTCCAGTTGCGCAACCATTGGCCACATTAATGAACTGCAGTCCTGTCAAACCCAACTTAGAAACCATGGTGTCTGCCGCTCCAGCTGCTTGGCTACCGCCGAACGCAAATTGGACATCAGGCCACTCAATGTTGGCATCTTTAAGTGCTTCTCTGACAGCGTAGACTCCTTGTTCTTGTCCGGTTCTTTCAGGAGTTCTCCCAAAAGGGTGCATTCCTATTCCAACTATTGCTACTTCTGGTTTACTCATTATGTTTCTCCTTTGGCCCTTATTGGGCTACTGGGGCAAACGCAAATGTCATCACTTCGTTGCCATCCTCATCTATGTAAGCAGGAATGAACTTTAGTTCCATTTCCATTCCAATTTCTAAAACGTCCTTATCAGCTACTGTCAGACGAGTTTCTACTTTGACCTCATCATGTATTTCTACATACCCAACGCCAAAAGGTTCAAAATTTTCTATATCGCCCGCATATGGAGGTGATTTTGGCGGGTAGCCCTGAATTGTCCACGTCCATAACGTTCCTCTGGTCCCTAATTCTTTGGGTTGCGTATCATCTGACGCGCAGCGAGGGCAACCTGACTGAACAGGGAAAATGATTGCCTTGCATCCTTGACATTCTGAACCAATCAGTCTTGGATCTTCAGATGGCCATGAAAAAAGGCCATCTTCTATTGGGACCTGTTCTGCCATCAAAGTCTCCTTATTTTGAGTAATACCATATTATGCCCTAACCCAGACCAATTTGCCGTCCCGTAACTGATTTGCTTCTTTGCTCCTATTGAGCACTTAAACCTGATTGGATAATCCCTTCTTCCATTTTCTTCTTTGTGTTTTTATCGGGATTAGATATTCGTTCAAGAATCACTTCAGTAATTTCTCCAGTAAAGGGAAACCCTGCTTCGTATGGGCCTACAGGTGCGCCGGTATCTAGACCGACGTCAAAAGTCTCCCCGCTCATGGAATAAACAAGAGGGACAGTTCTTTCTATTCGCCCGGAATCAGCTTTTGCACCATCTACAAATAAAGTAGCTAAACCCCCTGAACCAAAACCACCATCATGCTCGTATTCAACGAGAATTGAGTGATTACCGGGGGTCAAAGACTCTTTAGCTGTAAGTGTGGTTAGATACTGACCAAAACAATTGTAGTGATAATTAACTTTCCCTTCTGAGTCAAGGTACATACTCCATCCAGACATGTTCCCTCCTTGGCAAACTATGACGCCCTTCGCTCCATCTAAAGGAACAGTTATTTGCGAAGAAATTTTGTGAGAGGCGTTTTTTAAATTAACGACTGTTCTTTCAGGCATACGCACATGGGCGGTGGTGTAACGCATTTTTTTCCTGCCATCCAAAACAGTTGGCACACTAAAGTCGCCGCCACGTCGCATACTGACGTCTCGAAGAGGGTAAACACCATTACGCTTTGCTTCTTGATCAAATACTTTTTGTAGTTCCTTAAGTTTTTCGCTTTCAAGATCTGCTAAATCAATGCTTTGTGAAAAATCCGTTCGTATATCATACAGTTCCCATTTCTCTTGATCGCCATCGAATTCATAACCCTTTAGGCGGATCCATGGAACTCGCCCATGGAAACAAGAAGCTATCCACCCGTCATGGTAAATAGCGCGGTTCCCAAGAATCTCAAAGTATTGGGTTTTTCGTTTACTTGGGATATCGGCATCATCAAACGCGTATTGCATAGAAACCCCATGAGTAGGGGTTTGTTTAATTCCATTAACTTTTTTGGGCCAATTAATTCCAGCGGCTTCAAGAATCGTAGGAGCGATATCTATCACGTGATGGAATTGGGAACGAAGACTGTTTTCACTTTGGATTCCTCGCGGCCACCTCATAACCATTGCGTTTCTTGTGCCACCAAAATGAGAAGCAACTTGTTTCATCCACTGGAATGGTGAATCTAATGCCCAAGCCCACCCGACGTTGAAATGATTTTCACACCGTTTCGTTCCGAAATCATCCATGTGTTCAAGAAGCCATTCGGGGTCTTCATGAACACCATTCTGGAAAGATGGTGCTGACCATGCTCCATGAATAGTGCCTTCTGCAGATGCGCCATTATCTCCAGTTATGTAGATTACTAACGTATTTTCGCGGCACCCTATTTGTTCAATAGTGTCAATTATTCGGCCTATTTGTGCATCAGTGTGTGCGAGAAACGCAGCGAAGACCTCCATTAAGCGAATCGCGACAGGCTTATATTTATCAGGGTATGAATCCCAACTAGGAATTTCTTCTGGGCGAGGTGTTAATTCTGTACCTGCTGGTATGACCCCTAGATTTAACTGTCGGTTGAAGATCTCTTCTCGGAGAGCATCCCAACCCTGATCAAAAGCTCCAGAATATTTCGCAATCCAATTCTCTGGAACATGATGGGGCGCATGGACAGCTGGGGGGGCGAAGTAGCAAAAAAATGGAGTATCAGGAGCAGTAGCTTTTTGCTGTTCAATCCATTGAATAGTTTGGTCAGCTAGATCCTCACTGAAGTGATAATCCTCGTTACCGAGGTGAGGCTGGATTGGGGTCGTTTGGTCATATGCGGCTGGTTCCCATTGCGATGATTCCGCTCCAATAATCCCGTAGAACCTATCAAAACCCATCCCCGTTGGCCACCGGTCAAATGGGCCTGCTGGACCCTGTTCCCAGGATGGGGTAATGTGCCACTTTCCAAAGCATCCTGTGGAATATCCATTTTCTTTTAAGATTTTCGCAACAGTTGCTGATTCGGGCGGTATCACACTGTCATATCCGGGGAAACTGTTAGCAACTTCAGTTATTCCACCCATATGTACCGAATGGTGGTTCCTCCCAGTTAGAAGAGAAGCGCGTGTCGGGGAGCAAAGCGCAGTTGTATGGAATTGGTTAAATTTGAGCCCTTCCTGAGCAATTCTTTCAACGGCGGGCATTGATACTGGACCGCCAAAAGTAGCAGGACTTCCGAAACCAACATCATCGAGCATGATGAGTAGAACGTTTGGAGCTTCAGCAAGAGGCGGTTTTTTCTTGAGGGGTGAAGGTTCGGAATCAGGTACTAAGCGCCGGATTTTTCCTTCAAATTTTTTGCTTGCGTACGGTAAATTTCTCATTGGATTAACGGTAGATGATCGAAATTGGAGAAGAAAGTAGAAATTTCAACATTGGTTGAGTCGCTTCTCAAAAGGCCTGCTTCTAGGGCATCACTCAGATTTATCGTCCCTGAGAGGATCGCGGCCCAATCCGTCAATGTGAGAGCAATTGCTAGATTTGCTTCTTGCCCATCAGTTGGAATTGCTACGTTGTTTCTTATTCTCAAACCTGTTCTTTCCCCGTTTTCAAACTCCCACCGCATCTCCCCTTCATAGCTGGTTGTTACCTCAGGGTTTACGAGAACTCTGAGGGCATGAACGGTTGTTTCGGGAGGGTTCGTTAAAACAACAGGTCTTGGAAATCGATGTTTTCGATGCCGACTTAAGTCAATCCTCCCTTCAAGCTCTTGAGCGCGAGTTAGGCACCAGTTACGAATATTCGAAGCTGCGGTTTTTTGAGCGATTCGACGTAGGCAATCCGCTAGGCGTTGAGAATCAGCGTTCGGCATTTGACTCTCAGTTTCCTCTTTTTCGTAGATTTGTACCAATAGGTGACACAGTTCAATTGCCCACCTTAGATCATCAGAATCAATAGCCGCACGAGCAAGTTCACGGGTTTTCTCAACACCGCCAAATCCGTTAACTATCTTTTGTGCCCGAGATTGGGGTTCATCAGGGAAAAGATTGGCGGGGTTCCCATCAAACCACCCTCTAAGACCAGCATAAATCTGGCGGACATGGTGTTCCGCTACTCCGTAGAATTGTTTCGTGATATACGTTTCATCGGACTCTATTGGTAGTTGCACGAATTCGGTTAATTCATCTGAGGTTAAGCCTTTGTTGATTCCCCGAACTGACTGATCCCAGAGGAACTGGATTCTGTCCCTATACCTTGTAACTTCTCTCAAGATTTTTTCTTCTTCTTGGATCGGAGGTCCGTGAGTTCCCACAAGTGCGCTGGGTTTTAAAGAGAGAATATGATCTAGCCCTTCAAGTAAAATCCTTGGATCTCGGTATTCTTCCCCACGGATTGCGAAAACATTAAACAGTGCTGGCCAGACAAGGTTATTTACACAGAGTTCTAGTTCCGGAAACCAAATAGTTATGGAATCATCTGCATCAGAAGGTGAGGGGGTCATTTCCACATGCAGGCCGGCAATCGTTGTTTGAATAGGCTCAGAAAAAGTCTCGGTAGGCGCAACAAACCCAGGAGTGAAAGGTGAATGGTTAGGGTTACGGTATGACATCCCTAAACCGGCATTTACGACTGCATCAGGCCCATCTTTTGGAAGAGATATCCCGAATTGGTGGATGAGACCGCGAGAAGCAACGGCACTTAATTCTGTGCCGTATGTCCGCAAGTTCTCTGTGATACGAACATGCCCCCAAATTGGGATATCGCTGGGGGCTCCTTCGTCGAAAATTGATTGTGTTCCAGCTACGTAATGGAAATGGCTATAAATGATTGCCGCGATTGGTTTTTGTGTTTCCTTTCGGATTTCCAAGAGAGCTTCGGTCATCTCTTCCTGGCATTCCCCAGTGTCAATAACAATTATGCCATCAGGCCCTTCAACGAAAGTTTGATTTGATAGGCCATTTCCTACCAAGCACCAAACACCAGATGAAACGTTCCAAAGCTTTTTCTCCAGTCGAAAAGAATGGTTAATTAGTTCCTCGTTCGCGATTTGCCCTAATGGCCCTTCGCTTGTGTGTGCCTGCAACGAGAAACTAGCGGGAATGTATTCATAGGAATTAGGTTCCATTGTTTGCTTTCAATGATTTAGATATTTCGTTCGTGATCAGCCCAGTACGGTTCACGTAACGTCCTTTTTAAGATCTTTCCAGTACCTGTGCGGGGAAGTTCATCAACAAAATCTATTGATTTAGGTCTCTTGTACCCAGCTAGCTTGTTATTGCATAAGAGTAGAATTTCACGAGTGAAGTTATCATCTCCCACGAAACTTTCTGAGCATTCAATTATTGCTTTAACTTCCTCTCCAAATTCCTCATTTGGGACTCCTATGACTGAAACATCAGCGACACCCTCATATTCTGCGATGACAGCTTCTATTTCCGCAGGATAAATATTGACCCCACCTGAAATAATCATGTCAATTTTTCTATCTGAAAGCCAAAGGTACCCATCTTCATCTAGGTATCCGATATCTCCAGTAGTGAAGACCCCGGGCTCAAGATGGGCTTCTGCAGTTTTTTCAGGCGCTTTGTGGTACTCAAAGTCTGTGCCCATAAGGTTCCTGAAATAGAGAGTTCCGGAGGTATTGGGTTTAGTGACTCTTTGCCCATTATCATCAACAACGATAACTTCCACGGTCTCAAGAGGTTTGCCGACGGAACCACCTTTTTGTATCCAATCATCAGCGCGTATCGTTGAAATGAATGCACCCTCTGTGGAGCCGTAGTATTCATGAACTTTTGGCCCAAACCATTCCAGCATGGACTTTTTCCAAGATGCAGGGCAGGGTGCGGCTCCATGCCATACGGCTTCTAGTGAAGCTCCGGAAAAACTATCCTTAACGCTAGAGTCTGCATCAAGCATGCGTTTAAATTGGGTAGGGACTAGATGAATGTTTGTTATTTCTTCTGAATCGATAATTTTTACCGTTTCCGCACCATCAAATTTATGACGCATCACTACAGAAGATCCGTTAATCATTGGCATAAACGTAAACGCCCATTGTGCAGAATGGTACACAGGCCCTACAAGAAGGGACTTGCCCCCAGCGGGCACATAATTCACCATACTTCCTCCGATTAACTGCATTACTTCTGTTGGAATTTCCCCTCCACCAGAAAGCGATCCCCGCACACCTTTGGGCCGTCCCGTTGTTCCTGATGTGTAGAACATCGGACCTCCGAGCAGTTGCTCGTCTTGTGGTAGGTCATCAGTCGATGAACTTGCTAGGAATTCTTCGTAATCCGTTAACCCATCGCATTTTCCTCCAACGACAACTGATAAGGAAACCCTATTTGCCCGATCATCAGAAAGAGCTTCTAAGGCAATGTCAGTAAATCGGTTACCAACGAGTAAAGCTTTGACATCGGCATCGTCAAGGACGTATGCCAACTCGTCTGCTACCCAATGCCAGTTGACGGGAACGTAGGTGACTCCTAGATGGGCTGCTGCTTGGAAGACTTCAAAACATTCTCTTCGGTTCCCCATCATCATCGCGACCGTATCACCAGGTCCAACCCCGGCATTTTTCAGGCCATTAATTAACCGACGGACTCTGTTATCAAATTCTTGCCAAGTTGTAGACCCATACTCATCAGCGACAGCGATTTCTGAGCCTTTAGCTAAGACGATCTCATCAAGTAATTTTGGCATAGTTCCCCCTATTCAAAACTGTTATTGCTCAAAAACAGTACTCGTAGATTACGAATCAAGCTACCTGACCAAGAATCTGACCTTCTTATGCGAGTCCCATAAGTCGTTTCATTCCTTTAATAGAAGCTTCTGCTGCTTGCTCTATAGGGGCTGACCATAAATCTTTTGAAGGAACCTCAAGCCCAATAGGGGCTTGACAATTCACGGCTCGAATTGCATCTAGCATCTCAGTTAGCAGGAATTGCCCTTCGCCCGGAGGAACCCTTGTTCCTAAGGTATCC
>Ga0208764_10002587_pt1 | contig 11343 bp, 8 predicted proteins | sample ETNtaG_18_FD_185762 | JGI IMG/M metagenome (GOLD analysis project Ga0208764, IMG submission 185762) | Marine microbial and viral communities from oxygen minimum zone, Eastern Pacific Ocean - ETNP201302SV91 (SPAdes) (version 2) | ecosystem: Environmental > Aquatic > Marine > Oceanic ... | reverse complement strand
TCGGGGCATGGTTCAGCGTCCTCAACGGAAACCTCATCGTCGGCTCACCAGGCCGCACCGTCTCAGGACTCGCAAACGCCGGAGCCTTCTACTACCTCGACCTATAGGTATGAAGCAAAAATCCTATCGCATCATCGCCTGGGGTATCATCTGGCTCCTAACTATCGGGTCTCTCCGTGCAACTTTACTTGCTGCTGAAATTTGTCCAGCCTCCACAAAAGAGGAACTCCACCTTTCAGCTATAGAAGCAGCGAATTGGATTTCACAAAATCAGACAGATGATGGGCGCTACCTCTATGAGGTTAAGATTAGCGAAACAGGGAGTCCGATTCTCTCCGACGGATACAACCTTGTTCGTCATGCTGGGACCACGATGGCCCTATATCAGATGGTGGAGGCAGGTGAGTCGCAATACTTAGGAGCCGCAGATGCAGGGCTAGAATACCTTTTGGACCGTTCCGTAGGCACTGGTGAAATTCTGGCTGTGGCTGAAGGTTCCGCAAATGCGAAATTAGGAACAGCGTCCCTGCTTGCTATTTCCTTGATTAAAAGAAGGGCGGCTACAGGGGATAGCAAATACGACCAGGCCTTACACAAGATAGGCAATTTCATTCTTGCTATGCAGCGAGAAGATGGAAGCATGTTGTATTTTTGGGATCAACAAACGAATTCTCCTGTCCCTGACATAACTTCTTTGTTTGCCACTGGCGAAGCTCTTTGGGCGATAGCTAGCCTACAGAATTTATTTCCTGAAAGGGATTGGGGGAAAGCAGCTTTTCTAACACTGGATTACATGGCAACCCAGAGAGACGAAGATGAAAATGTCTGGCCAAGACCGTGGGCTGATCAATGGGCAACCTACAGCCTCAACGAGATGTCCGAATGGGGTTTAAGTGAAATCCACATCAACTACGCTAGAGAACTCGCATCGCAGTTTGGGATTGCAGTGCGATGGGAGTCGCAGCGTAATGGAGGCCTAGATGGGCTTGTCCATTCACCCGAACCCATAGCAGCTGGACAAGGAACCTGGATTGAGGCGATTGGAATGCTGCAACAGTTAGCAGAAAGTGACCCGCGTCTAGAAGACCTGAAGGGTCCGTTGCAGGATAGATTATTATGTGCCGCAGGGAGAATGCGTATGAAACAAACGACAGGAACTGGAATCGTGGAATTTGACGGTGGATGGTTCACCGGTGGAGTATCTCGAGTGGATGGGCAACAACACGCATTAAGTGGATTACTGTTTGCGAGCTCATCTTTAGATGAGTGAATGAAAGGATACGTAAGTTATGGATAGTTCATTAGCAGTCGTCCTCTCATTGGTTATCACTGTAAACCCAGTAGCCATTTGCTGGTCAAACGGCCCTACGCCTGTAGAGAAGAAGCAATTACGTATAGCAGTTTTTGCTTTTCTAAGCGGCTGTTTGTTCGGTCTTGGTGCACTAGCCGGTGGGATATTTGATCTCCTTGAAATTTCATCACCAACTTTTCGGCTTGGAGCCGCACTTGTTATCGGATTGAGTTGTGGGAAGTGGCTAGTAGCCCCGAAATTCGCACCCATCCGTGGAAACTCGAATGGAGACTCACTTCATATCATCCTTCATATGCTTAGCCCAGGACCTGTTTTCGCAGCGATAGCTGGAGGAGGCGATGCTGGAATCCTGCCATTGTTGCTTGCTTGCACTATCTTGCTCTTCACTCTCGGGGTAGCAACTCTTGTGACAGTTGTGAACATCTATATACGTGATGCCGCCCTTAGACTCTTTGGAGGATCTGGAATTGTACTAGCAGTGATTATTGGTCTTGATGCTGCTAGAACTGTCTAATTCCTACTTTGTGAGATCTGCTGAGTTACATCCTCTAGATGAGAGAAAAAACTCTCTGCAGACCGAAGTTTAATATCTTCGAACCCTCTGACGTCCAGAGCAAGGGCCGCCATATCAATCACCAATTCGTAGTTTGCCTGGTCTAGAAGCTCGAAAGCATTATCTAGAGAGGAAATATATTTATCGCGTAACTCTCTCTCAATTTTCCTTACCTTCGCATATCCAAATAGGTCGAATGGCGTACCGCGAAGGAACTTAGCACTAGCGAGAACCGACATAAGTGGTTCAGCAATAGCATATGGGATCTTAAGCTTGTTTTTCATTCCCAACGCTCTAAGAAAAGGAGGGTGAAGATGCCATTTGGCTTGACCAGTTGAACCTTTAATATGAAGCATCTCAGATTTTGTTTCTCCATCCAGAAATAATCGAGCAACCTCGTATTCATCTTTGTATGCAATTAACTTATGCAGCCCGCGCGCCACAGTTTCTACTAAAATCTCAATGGAATCTTCATCTTCAAGACATTTAGCTGCCTCTTGAGCTCTTTTGACGACCATCAGGAACTCTTCAGCACAGTTTTTATTTTGGAATCCGATGAGATCGAGAGAGAGGTAACGAATTAGCTGATTAGCAGGTAAAGAGAGGTTCAGGGACTTGATAAGGGTTTCAAGTTTTTCTGGTAATTGTTTGAGCCTTACCTCAGAGAATTCAAGTGAAGAACGACTTACCTGCTTATCAACATGCGCTGGGTCGTGCATCCAGACTCTCCCCCATCTGAACGCACTTAGATTTTTTTGTACTGAGACCCCATTTAAGTTGATCGCTTGCTCAACCGACTCCGACGAGACAGGAATAACACCTTTCTGGACAGCTACCCCGAGGAGAAAGATATTAGCTGAAGTAGCATCACCTAAAAGTTCCTCGCAAATACTTGCTGCACTGACATAAACATTTTCCGTTGAATTAGTGAAGGTTGCAGCACGTTCAGTCAAATCTCTTACAGAGGGTAACTTGGCATCTGGTTTACCGACCATTTCCCCTGTAGGTGTGGGTGAATCAGATGCTACAAGGACAGTATGCCCAGATTTGGCAACCTTAAGAGAGTTTTCACTGGTACCCACCAAGAGGTCAAAGGCCAAAATGACATCTGCGCTTGCATCAGTTAAAAGATTCGAGGATCTAGGAATGCCTTTAGAAAGACGTATATCCGAAACTACTGGCCCTGCTTTCTGTGAAAGACCAGTTTGATCTAGGCCCCTCACTTCGTATCCATCAAGCATTGCTGAAGTTGCTAAGATTTGGGCTGTTGTTACCACTCCTGTGCCTCCTATCCCAGCCATTCGAAGATCGAGAGAATCAACAAAGGGAGAAGTTTCTGGGGCAGGGAGGCCTTCGAAGCTATCCGGAAGGTCAATATCGGAAGGAAAGCTTTGCTCCGGCTTGGTCGAAATAGTTATGAAGCTCGGGCAGTCCCCCTCTAAGCAGGAGGCATCGAGATTACATGATCCCTGGTCAATAAAGGTTTTGGGGCCCAATATTGTTTCTTTTGTTTGTACTGATAGACAATTGGAGATCTCTCCACAATCTCCGCATGCTTCACAAATCCTGTGATTTATATGTACACGAAAGCCTGGTTGAGGCACAAGTCCGCGTTTTCGGTGACGGCGCAATTGTGCTGCGCAAGACTGGTCGTGGATAAGGACAGTTACACCTTCAACCGCGGATAGGTGTTCTTGCGCTTCAACGATACGGCTCCTATCCCATACTTCAACCCGATCTGGGAATGATGTCCTTCTATATAACTTTGGGTCTTCAGTAGTCACGATGATCTTGCTAACACCTTGGGCGACCATCACTTTTGTCACATCTGGAACGCTTAAAACTCCTTTGGGGTCTTGACCACCTGTCATAGCGATGGTCCCGTTGTAGAGAAGCTTAAATGTGATGTTGCTTTCAGCGGAAACAGCTGAGGGAATTGTTAGTTGCCCTGAATGAAAGTAGGTACCATCTCCGATGTTTTGGATGAAATGTTTACGATCTACGAAAGGTTCCATCCCGATCCACTGCATTCCTTCGTTTCCCATTGCGGTTACACCTGCAATATCTCCCACGCGATCGTCGTCCATTAGCAGCACCATCGTATGGCAACCTATCCCAGCGCCGATTAGTGCATTATCGGGGACTTTGGTGCTCGTATTATGCGGACACCCAGAACAGAAGTATGGACTTCTTTGTACTTTGAGCGGGAGTAGCTCCTTCATTCGTTCTTTTTGTTTGGGCGGTCTAAGCCGATCCGGGATCTTTAGGGATAACCGTTCATGAAGTCCTCCAAGCATGGTATTTGCATCGAGGATTCCATGGCTAGGCATTAATGTCCTCCCATCAGGATGAAATTTCCCTAGCACTCTCGGTTGATGTGAGCTTCCATAGAGAGCATCTTTGACTAGCCATTCTGCAGTTGGGTTTTTTTCTTCAACTACGATGATCTCTTCTAAACCATTAGCGAAGTTCCTAATATTTTGTGGATCAAATGGTATCGGTAGCTGGAGATGTAAAAGGCGGATACCTGCCGAAGCTATCTCATGGGGGCTTTTCAGCCCAAGAGTATTCAGTGCATGAATTACTTCGTGATAAGTAAAACCACTGGAAATTATACCAACCCAAGCATCCGGAGGATTTACCGTTGTGGGATTAAGCTCATTAGCAACAATATACCTCCGCACTAACTCTGCTCTGGAGGTTCGCAGATCCCGCTCTAAGTCTAAATTATTTGGTGTTAACAAATTGGCATCTGGTTGATGCAGATAAGGCACTCCATTAATCGTGAGATCAGGGACTATGGGATGAACAACCGATTTAGACAAATCAACAGTGCCGCTTCCATCAGCAACTGCGGCCACCACCTTTAGAGCTGTCCACGCTCCGGTAATCCTACTTAGCGCCACTGCATGCATTCCAAGGGTTAGTACCTCTTTGACATCCCCTGGGTAGAGGATTGGCATGTGGAGATCTACCAACGTTGCATCTGAGCTCGAGGGTAAGGTTGAACTTTTTGCAGCGGGGTCATCGCCAACAATCGCTACCGCACCTCCATATCTAGAAGTACCTGTGAATACCGCATGCCGAAGAGCATCTCCCGCTCGATCTAAACCTGGGGCCTTGCCATACCAAAGTCCGACAATGCCGTCATACTCGCAGTCAGGTTGTCCAGCTGCTAATTGGCTACCCATAACCGCAGTTGCCCCATGCTCTTCATTGAGCACCGGCCGATGGACTATAGGCAACCTAGGTTCGAGAGATTTTGCTTTATCTATCTCAAAGTTCAGGCCAGCCAAAGGCGAGCCAGGATAGCCCGAAAGAAATGCAGCAGTATTTTGACCTTGTTCTCTATCTGCTCGCAATTGCTGGAGCGGCAGTCGAGCTAATGCTTGTACCCCAGTCAAAAAGACGCGGCCTTCATTGCGCGTATATCTGTCATTAATCTGGTACGCATCAAGATCAGACATAAAATCTCCTGAGAGAAAGGAAGCACAAAGCCACTGATCTCAGTCTCTCATATTCCGCCGAAGCGTGTACAGAAAGTTGCTAAAGTTGCTGGCGCCCTCGACAGGAATCGAACCTGTGACCTACCGCTTAGGAGGCGGTCGCTCTATCCTACTGAGCTACGAGGGCTGAATGCTGATGATACTCTTTGAACGCGTTCTTCTTACGAGCAAAAGCAAACTTCCTATATGGTGAATATAGGAAAATATAACTATTGGTGATTGCAACATAGTTCTTTTATCTATCCTTATGGTGATGCGAATTTTTGACACCATGCAGAATAGCCTTGTTGATTTAGATACAAGAGACCCAAACCATGTCTCGATCTATGCCTGCGGCCCAACTGTTTACGACGTTCCTCATTTAGGGCATGCCCGTACTGCTCTAACATACGATGTCCTTAAGAGATTCCTGGTCTGGTCTGGTTATACCGTGACTCTGGCAAGCAATATTACTGACATCGACGACAAAATCATTGAGAAGTCAGCTAAAGAAGGCAAAAGCGAATCAGAGCTCTCTTCTACATATACCGATATCTATATAGATCAACTCCGCCAATTCGGCATAGGAGATCCAGATTACAGGCCTTTAGCAACTGAATACGTTGAAGAAATGCTCGCCATAATCAGCCAACTTGTTGATCGAGGTGCAGCATATGAAATTACTGGGCATGGAGTGTACTTCGATGTAAACGCTCTCGAGGATTATGGGGCTCTTGTCGGACGGACCGCAAATGAACTTCGGGAGAGCGCCCAGGCAAGAGTCACTGCAGAAGAAAACAAAAATGACCCTTTGGACTTTGCTCTCTGGAAGGCAGCAAAACCTGGGGAACCTACTTGGGACAGTCCGTGGGGGCCCGGTCGACCAGGATGGCACATCGAGTGCGTAGCTATGTCACTACATATCCTTGGAGACAATTTTGACATCCATGGAGGAGGTTCTGATCTCGCCTTTCCCCATCATGAAAACGAGCGAGCTGAATCGGAAGCATCCGGTCACGCATTCGCTCGGTACTGGATGCATAGTGCGATGCTAAACGTCGAAGGTGAAAAAATGGCAAAATCTCTCGGCAATTTTCGGACTCTCGGTGAAGCCCTCTCAGAATATGGGCCTCGGCCATTAAGGCTTGCAATGCTCCAAGCCCACTACAGGTCCATTATGGAACTCTCAGATGAAACGATGACGGGTGCCATAGGTGGAATAGAGAGAATCGACGCGTTCTTTCGACGTATGCTCGGTGCACAAATTGAAGAAACCTCCGTTGATGCTGACGCAAAAACCCGTTTCACTTCAGCTATGAAAAACGACCTTGGAACCCCTGATGCTATTGCTGTTATTTATGAAACGATAAATTATGGGAATGCAGCTCTAGACAACGGCAAAACAGAAAAGGCATCGACAGCCTTTACGACTGTATGTGAGCTGCTGGGGGTTCTTGGCCTTACGGGAAATGCCGTTGACTCTGATGAAGGAATCGATTCTCTTCTCTTGGAACGAGAAGCGGCCAGAACTAAAGGAGATTTTGATTCTGCGGATCGGATTCGCGACTTGCTCAAGGAGCGAAATATCGAGATTGAGGATACGCCGAACGGCCCGATTTGGAGACAGCTCTAACTTAGAGATCTATTCTTCCCTCTTCTCGCTAAGAATATAGGAAATCACTGCCGCTGCTGCTGCGACGTTCAACGATTCGACGCCATTGTGTAGAGGCAAGGAAATAGTCTGCGAACAGAAACTTCTCGCCTCTTCCTCTATCCCTGTTGTCTCATTTCCCAACACAATAGCCACACGGTCGCTAATGTCTGCCGCGAATGCAGAGTCACCGCCTGCATCTAAAGCGAGAAGGTCAAATCGAGCATCTCGAAGTAGCGCAAGAGCATTAACAGTGTTGTCGATACGAAGAACCGGTGCTTTAAAAGCAACTCCGGCAGATGCCTTAATCGCGACTGCCCCAATCTTGGCAGTCCCCTCATATGGGACGACAACACCATCAAGTCCGGCTGCTGTCACGCTTCGAAGAATCATCCCCAAATTTGCCGGATTATGAATTCCATTTAATACGAGTACCGTTGAAGCATATTTTCTGCCAGTACGTTGCTCCAGAAAGGCAGCCAGGCTCTGCATGCGCCTTGCTCGGATATCTGCTGCTACACCTTGATGCTGGCCGCTTCTGGCAAGGGCATTAATTCGATTGTCAGTAACACGTTCAACCTCAATACCTCGAGAACGTGCTAGTTCTTCAATTCTATTTATTATCTTTCCTGAAGCTCTAGAACTTAAATGAACTCGTGCAACTTCTTGGTCGCTGCTAAGAGCTTCAACGACTGGTTTTCTTCCATGGATCACTATGAACTGTTCTTGTATTCCCATAAGTATATGCTCTCACATCTTTCTGAGAAACGATATGTTCATTGACCGAAAGTGTTACTACGTAACCTACTTCGTGTTAAGTTCTTTCTATACATAACTAGTTGGATGAAATCATGTCGGATATCTTTACGAAAGTTCTCTCGAAACAGCAGAGGGTTGTCGCTACCAGAAATTTAAAGGGTGTTCCTGAAGGAACCGAAGGGCATGTGATGCTTTCAAATGGTCTGGATTGGGTCCGGTACTGGGTGAAGTTTGAAAACGGCGTTGAAATGGGAAGCCTGCATCGAAATAAACTCGTAAGTGCTGAAGACTGGGACCGATATCTTGAAGAACGAGAGGCTGGTTCCCTTTCTCTAGAAGTAGCTACAGATTCCCCTGATGAGCAAAGCGATGATAGTGGGTCGGGCGGAGGAGTTGAAGTCAATGGAGTCTTGGTCCCGCAATTATTGCTCGATAGAACGAAATCTGCGCTCGAACGATTTGGAGTTGCTAGGTAAAGAGTACGACGTCCTCTACCTAGTTTAGAAACGGACTTGCACCAAGAAGGTCCACAACAAAGACAAGTGTTTCGTTAGGGGCGATAAGCCCCCCACCTGCTCCGTCTTCTCCATAGGCAAGGCTTGGAGGAATAACTAGTTCTCTTCGGCCTCCTACTTTCATACCGAGCAGCCCTTCATCCCAACCATCTATCACATCACCCTGCCCAATAGGGAATGCGATGAATTGTTCCCTACCACGATCCCATGAAGCGTCAAACTGAGTATTGGTTGACTGGGAGTGGCCGACATAGTGAACGTACACAATATCTCCGCTTTCGACTTCATGCCCTTCGCCTTCAGTAATGTCCCTGATAAGAAGTTCAGATGCTGCTTCATCTGGTACTGAAACCGGAGGCTTCTCTAAGTTCGTTGGGACTAGAACAAGTAAGTCGACAATAAATAGTAGAGTCTCGTTCGGTCCAATGGACCCTGACCCAGACCCATTCCTCCCATATGCTTTCTCCGGAGGGATGGTTAACAGGCGTCGCCCGCCAACTGTCATCCCCACGATTCCCTCATCCCAACCAGAAATCACCTTGCCTGAACCGAGTTCAAAGCTGAATGGTTGGCCTCTATCCCACGATGCATCAAATTGCAGACCCGTTGAGCATGAAACCCCGACATATTGCATCACAAGAAAATCCCCTGATCCTGCTCGGGCGCCAGTGCCTTCGACAATATCTTCTATTTCTAAATCTGTCGGCGGCTCTTCGGGAGTCTGGATAGAAGGTTTATTAGTCAAGTCCATATTGTCGACTTCGCCAATAGTTGGCGTTGGCACAGGACTACAGGAAGTTACATCTTCCACCTCCGAAGCGATAACCTTCGATTCCGAGTTGTCTTCCCCACCACAAGAACTCAGAAGGGGGACAACGCAGATCAAGGCAACTATAGTTTTGAAGAGTCGATATTGCCGCATGTCTAATCCTTACTATTTCTTAGCTCCACAGCATAGTAGTGGGGAAAGATCGCTTTCCACCTTTCCTAACCTCGGAAGAATAGAATAATATTTTCATCAGATAGGAGCTCCATGAAAAAAACGGCATTGGTTGTTATGGCGGCAGGTTTAGGTAGCCGCTTCGGTGGCACGAAACAACTAGCTGAAATAGGGCCTAACGGCGAGGCCATCCTCGATTACACCATCCGCGACGCACAGTCGGCTGGCATAGAGGACATTGTTCTTATAGTGAGATCTGAAATTGCCGCAGATATTGAATCACATATCGAAAATCTTCATGGAAGTGGACATAGCTGCACATTTGTATGCCAAGACGATTTCGGCCCTCAAAGACAAAGGCCTTGGGGAACGACTCACGCTGTCTTATCTGCCCAGAGCGCAATAGGAGAAGATAGCTCCTTCCTTTTAGTGAACGCCGATGACTACTATGGGCCAGCATCTTTCGAATTAGCTTCAGAGCAACTCCCCTTACTGCATTCCGGTGTAGGCATGCTAATAACATTTCAACTGGCAAAGACGCTGCCGCAAGGCGGAGAAGTCACCCGAGGGGTATGCGATGTAGAAAACGGTCGACTCACACAAATCATAGAAACTACTAACATCGGATTCCGGCCAAGTGGGGAAATAACTGTAAGTTCTACCGGTGTAAAGTTGGATAAAGAGATGCCAGTGTCTTTAAATCTGTGGGGATTCCATAGCAGCATAATGGAACCACTAGAGCAGCAATGGGATAGGTTTTTTTCCGAAAACGCTTCATCTGAAAACTCCGAATGCCTTCTTCCTGAATCTATTCACAACCTAATGAGCGACGAGGAACTCGTAATTAAGACCTTTTCGAGCGAAGAAGAATGGACCGGTTTAACCAATCCTGAAGATTTCGAAGTAGTCCAATCAAAAATTCGAAAACTTCGATCCCCTTAAGGATTTAAAGCCTGAATCCAATAACTGTGCCGGACCCATCAGGAGGATCTTCAACAAATACTTCCCCACCATGTCCCCGAATGATTTCAGAAACGATACTTAGGCCCAATCCAGAACCAGACATCGAACGCGTATTAGTAGCTCGGAAGAACCTATCGAAAACCCTAGGCTTATCCTCTTCCGACACTCCTGGTCCATAGTCTCGAACAGTAACACGGCCATCCTGAACCTGAACCTCTATACCTAGTCCTTCTGGGCTGAATTTGATGGCATTCTCTATCAAATTTCCAACTGCTCTATCTATTCCAGCAATCCGAATTTCCCTTATATTGTCTCCTGCAATCGCAATTGAAATATCCCGAGCGGTTCTTCTTCGGAATCTATAAACAACTTCTCCAACGACTTCTCCTATGTCGCCGTTAGCAAAGGGTTCCTCTTGTTTTGATGTTGCTGTAGCAAGTTCTACTAGTTCCACCACAAGAACTCCGAGCTCTTCGATTTCAATTTTCGCGTCGGCAAGAATTTCTGCCTGTTGAGTTGGCTTCATAGTAGGCGACCGGAGAAGAACTTCTATATTCGTTCGCAGACTGGTTAAAGGTGTTCGTAGTTCATGGCTTGCATCCTCAACTAACCTCCGCTGCTGCTCCCTTGAAGTAGCCAGAGCCTCCAGCATAATATTGAAGCTTTCCGCAAGACGATTAATCTCACTATCTCCTTCACCTACGTCAATAAAAGCAACTAGATCCTGAGTTTTTGCTACCTTCTCAGCTGCTTTTGTTAAACGTACAACTGGTCGTAAAAAACTCGATGCAAATAGCCACGCGATAACTGAAGACAACAGTATTCCACTTCCTCCGAAGATAAGGATTCTATTTTTTATTCCCCCTAATGCTGCGTCTACTTCGGAAAGGTTACGGGCTGTCTGCAATAGGCCTTCCGGCCGAACTTCTTTCGATAAGACTCTGTAATGTATTCCGTTGATATTTTTGTCGTGAAAACGTTGACGGGGCTGGATCTTTCCGCCTCCTCTAGTTGCGGCCTCTAGATCTATAGGATCAATGGGAATCTCAATTGGCCAACTGAAGATGATTTCTCCTCTTCCGTCAAGAAGTTGACTCGCCGCATCAGGCTGAGAAACGTTATTATCAAACCAAAACGACCTCAAAGTATTTTTGTCAATTTTTCT
>Ga0208764_10002581_pt1 | contig 11364 bp, 11 predicted proteins | sample ETNtaG_18_FD_185762 | JGI IMG/M metagenome (GOLD analysis project Ga0208764, IMG submission 185762) | Marine microbial and viral communities from oxygen minimum zone, Eastern Pacific Ocean - ETNP201302SV91 (SPAdes) (version 2) | ecosystem: Environmental > Aquatic > Marine > Oceanic ... | reverse complement strand
AAGTATTAAAATATCAGTACCTTGAATTTTTGCAGCAGCACGAGCTCTTTTAGCTATACTAGATGGTGTTTCACCATCAATTTCAGGTAAAACCGAAACGCCCGCTTGCTCACCTAAAATTCTTAGTTGCTCTCTGGCTGCAGGTCTATAGGTGTCCAAAGAAGCTAAAAGAACTTTTTTGTTTTTTTTATTCTTTATCCATAATGCTAGTTTCCCTGCTGTAGTAGTTTTACCACTACCTTGGAGACCAGCTAAAAGTATTGTAGCAGGCGGAGAGTGATCTATATTTAATGATGTATCTTCATCATCACCTAGGAGGATAACCAGCTCATCATGAACAACTTTTATTACCATTTGACCAGGAGTGACTGATCTTAAAACTTCTGTGCCAACAGCTCTTTTTCTAGTTTTTTCAAGAAAGATTTTAACTACTTCAAGAGCAACATCAGCTTCCAATAGAGCTTTTCTAACCTCGCTTAAAGCAGCGTCCACATCCTTTTCAGAAAGAGCGCCACGACCTCTGATTTTATCAAAAACAGTACCTAGTTTTTGTGTAAGGTTTTCTAACAAATTTTCTGTCCTTTAGCTCAATTAAAACTTTGATTAAAATAAAATTTATTAATCAATTAAAAAAACGCCCGTGCCTGAAACTCAGGGACGCGCGTGGCCCGTTAAGACCTTAGGTGACAATCATCCTTTAAATTAATTTTTCATTAGTCTAATAAAAGATATTAGTCAAGAAAAGTATGAATAAAACTTTCATAGAACACTTAACAATCATAACAATATAAAGTATATGGCTGTTATGAAAAAATTTTTTAAAATGCATGGATTGGGGAATGATTTTGTTATTCTTGATTGCAGAGATGGTTCAAATGTACCTGATATTGCTGCAAAAGAAATAGCTAATCGAAGAACCGGTATAGGATGTGATCAGTTGATAATTCTCAAAAGCCCACATCACAATAATGATGTATTTCTAGAGTTTATAAATAATGATGGGTCAAGATCTTCAGCATGTGGAAATGGGACAAGGTGCGTGGCTGAGATGATTTTAGAAGAGAAATTCAAGGAAGAAATTAAGATTGAAACTGAGGCTGGGATTTTAAAAGCATGGAAAAATAAAACTAATGGCTTTATTGCGGTCGATATGGGTAAGCCTAAATTTCTATGGAATGAAATTCCTTTAGCAAAAAATATAGATCACAAGGAGGTAGATCTAGGTAAAGATTCACCAGCAAATGCATTTTGTTTGTCAATGGGCAATCCTCACGCTGTTTTGTTTTTAGAAGATTTTGATGGTTTGGATATTGCTAGTTTAGGTCCAAAATTAGGAAATCATCCTATGTTTCCAGAAAAAGCAAATATATCGTTTGCTAAAATTAATTCTAAATCTCAAATAAAGATGAGAACTTGGGAAAGAGGTGCAGGTATTACTATGGCTTGCGGAACTGGAGCATGTGCTGTAGTTGTTGCTGCCAACGAGCTATTGAAAACAGATAAGAAATGTGAAGTTATTCTTGAAGGTGGAAAATTAAATGTTTGTTTATCTAATGAAGGCAATGTTTTTATTGAAGGTCCAGCTGAAAAGTCATTCGATGGTTTTCTTGGCAGGCGACTTTCAAAATTAATAAACTAAGATTAAAGTTAAATGAGTTCAATCAATCATAAAAATCAAATTAAAACATTTGGATGCAGGCTCAACTTGCTTGAAAGTGATTTGATTGAAAAAAATTTAAATTCATTGAACAAGGGAATATTAGTTGTTAATACTTGTGCTGTAACAAATGAAGCTGAAAAACAAGCCAAACAATTTATTAGAAAAGCTTCTAGAGAAAATCCAAATATAAAAATAATTGCTACAGGATGTGCAGTTCAAATAGACCCTAAAAACTGGTCTGAAATGCCTGAAGTTTTTAAAACTGTTGGCAATGTAGATAAAATTAAGAAGGATGCTTGGGTCAACATAGAAGATAAAGAACAAGATGTATCAAATATAATGCTAGAAAAAGCAGTAGATCCATTTTTTATTTCTGGGTTCAGGGAAAGAACTAGGGCTTTTCTTCAAATACAACAAGGGTGTGACCATAGATGTACATTTTGCATTATTCCTTTTGGGAGAGGGAACAGCCGAAGTATAGACATGGAAAGTATAATAAGTAACGCACAAAAATTAATTGACTATGGGCATAAAGAGATAGTGTTAACTGGGGTTGATATAGCAAGCTGGGGAAAAGAATTAACCGAAAAATCTCATTTAGGGATTTTAATAAAAAATCTATTAAAAAGAGTTGTTGGTTTGCGGCGCTTAAGATTGTCAAGTATTGATCCTGCTGAGATAGATAATGACTTAATGGAAGCTCTTTCAACTGAAAAAAGATTGATGCCACACCTTCACTTATCAATCCAGCATGGAAATGATTTAATACTCAAAAGAATGAAGAGAAGGCATTTAGCTGAAGATGTGCAACGTTTTGTTGACCAGGCTAAAAGAAATAGACCAGGGATTGTAATAGGCGCAGATTTTATATCTGGCTTCCCAACTGAGAGTGATGAAGCGCATAAATCATCTCTTGAATTAATAAAGAATCTTGAAATTTGTTGGGGACATGTCTTTCCATATAGCCCAAGGAATGGAACGCCTGCATCTAGGATGCCGCAAGTTGAGATCAATGTGAGAAAATCTAGAGCAAAAGAACTGAGATTGGCATGTGAAAAAAATACTAAAAGATGGATGAAAAGCCAAATCGGTAGTTTTTCAAATGTGTTAATGGAAAGCCATAATTCAGGCCATTGTGAATATTTTTCATATGTAAAATTGAATGAGCGTTTTCCAAAGGGCAGTATTCAGAGAGTGAAAATCATCAAATCTAATAGGAGTTTTTTAGAAGGTGTTTCTTTAAAAAACATAAAGAGAGAAAACTATGAATTGGTTTAAAAGACTTACTGGAGGCTTGAACAAAACAGCCTCTGGAATAAAAAATAGTCTTGGTAGCATCTTTAAAGGCAATAAACTTGATGTAAGTCAGTTGGAAAGCTTGGAAGACCAATTGATTTCTTGTGATATAGGGATAGAGGTTTCTGAGAGATTAGTAAAAAAATTAAAGTCTGAAAAAATCAAATCTGATGCATCAGAAGATGAAATTTTACTAAATTTATCTGCAGGAATAAAGGAAATCCTTTCTCCTGTATCCAAACCTTTGGAAATTGATTCAAATAATAAGCCTCACGTAATAGTTTTAGTTGGGGTGAATGGTAGTGGGAAAACAACCACTGCAGGAAAGTTAGCTTCCCAGCTTAAGCAGCAAGGTAAAAGCGTTCTTTTGTCAGCCTGTGATACATTTAGAGCTGCTGCAATTGAACAACTAAAGATTTGGGCAGACAGATCTGGTGTAGAGATAATTTCAGGGGAAAAGGGAGGTGACCCTGCAGCTCTAGCATATAAATCTCTAGTAAAAGCCCAAGAAGATAATATTGATGTTTTAATTGTTGATACTGCGGGCAGATTGCAGGTTAAAGATGAATTAATGGAAGAGCTTAAAAAAATTATAAGAGTTCTTGGCAAGAAATATAATGGCTGCCCCCATGATAAAGTAATTGTTCTAGATGGAGCAACTGGTCAAAATGCACATTCGCAGGTAATAGAGTTTAGTAAAGCAATAGATATATCTGGATTAATTGTGACAAAGCTTGATGGCTCAGCCAAAGGTGGCATCGTTGTGTCCCTTGCTGATAAATTTGCAATTCCTATCCATTCAGTTGGCGTTGGTGAAAGTTTAGAGGACCTAGATCAGTTTGATGCAGAGGAATATTCTAAAGCTATTGTTGGTCTGGAAAAAACGTAAATTTTATTTCAAGTCTAAATTAATTACAATCGGCACATGATCAGAGGGCCTTTCCCATCCTCTTGTTTCTTTAATAATCTTAACATCTTTAGTTTTTTTAACTAAATTTTTGGTAACCCAAATGTGATCCAATCTTCTACCTCGATCAGAAGTATTCCAATTGCTTGATCGATAAGACCACCATGAAAATATTTTTTCAGGTACAGGAATAAACTCTCTTACTATATCGGTGTAATTGCCAGAATTAAAGACATTTTGAAGAGAATCAACTTCCTCTGGGGTATGGCTAACTACGTTTAAAAGTTGTTTATGTGACCATACATCTTCAGGTAAGGGTGCAATATTTAGATCGCCCAAAAGTATTTCACTTCTATGACTTGATTTCTTTTTAAGCCAATTATTCATTTCAGATAAAAAAGTCATTTTGTGAAAAAACTTTTCATTTTCAACGGGATTTGGAATGTCACCGCCAGCTGGAATATAAAAATTATGAATTTCAATATTTTTTATTTTAACAAATAAATGTCTACAATCTTTCTTTTTCACCCAATTCTTATGTCCAAATTTTTCAAATGGTAGTTTTGATATGCATGCTACACCATTATAAGATTTTTCTCCTCTAAATAATAAATGTTTATATCCTAGCTCATGAAAAGTTTTTTGAGGAAATATTTTGTCCTCAATTTTTGTTTCCTGAAGAAATAAAAGATCAGGTTTTTCATTTTTTAGTAGAGTTTTAATTAGAGGAAATCTAGCTCTTATACCATTACAGTTCCAGGTTATTATTTTCATTCTTTCACCAGATAATTTTAATTTTTATTCTGTATGTATTGCCATACCGCGAAATGTTTTTGCTGGAAGCTCCACATCAAATCGATGATTTTGGAGCATTACAACTATTTCAGTCCCAATTTGATCAATAATCACCCACCTTCTTAATTGAAAAGGGTTTAGAGAGAAGTCCAGTTGCAAATAGCTGTCTTCTTTTTCTTTTGAAACTATTTTAATTTCTAATATACCACCTTTCTTTTTTGAGGTTGTAATGTATCCATCAGGTGTTAAAGAAACATTATCTGAAAGAAACTTTGAGAAAGGAGTTTGTGATAAAGGATAATTATTGCTTGTATTCTCAACAATATCTTGGACTATCACCCAATTTCCTCTGCCTACAACCAAAAGTGGTGATGGAGGTAAATATTCAAATCTGAACCCATGGTCTTTTTTGATATAAATTTTTCCTTCTGCAGAGCCACCATCTGATGAAATTTGAATGAAGTCTGCCGTCATTGAGGAAATGTTGTTTAGCCAGTTTTCTGCGGTAGAAATATCTTCATTCGCTAAACAAAAATATGGATAAAATATAAACAGAAGAATAAAAAAACTTTTATTAAATTGTATGGTCATTAATCAGAACTTCTCTTTTCCCCACATGATTAGATTGGCTGACAACCCCTTCAGATTCCATTTTTTCTATAATTGTTGCTGCTCTATTATAACCGATTTTTAAATGTCTTTGAATAAAACTTGTGCTAGCTTTTCTTTCTCTTGCAACCAATGCAACAGCTTGATCATAAAGATTTTCATCTCCATTGGATTTTACTTCTTGCAAATTTATATTATCTTCTTCACGCTCAATAACTATCTCATCGTCATACTCAGGGTCACCTTGTTTCTTCAAAAAGTTTACCACGCTTTCCACTTCTTCATCAGAAACAAAAGGACCATGTATGCGAGTTATTCTTCCTCCTCCTTCCATAAACAGCATGTCCCCTTTTCCCAGTAGTTGTTCACCTCCTTGCTCACCAAGAATAGTTCGGCTATCAATCTTTGAGGATACTTGAAAAGATATTCTAGTTGGAAAATTTGCTTTTATTGTTCCAGTTATTACATCCACTGAAGGTCTTTGGGTTGCCATTATCACATGTATACCTGCCGCCCTTGCCATTTGAGCTAACCTTTGGACGGCTGCTTCAATATCTTTTCCAGCGACGATCATAAGATCAGCAACCTCATCGATTACTACTACAATTAATGGAAGAGGTATTAAACTTATATCTTGATCTTCATAAATTGGTTTTCCAGTCTCGGGGTCAAAACCTGTTTGAACTCTATGAGACAATGTTTCTCCATTTGTTTTAGCTAATGCAAGTCTCTTATTGTAACCAGTTATATTTCTTACACCTAATTTTGACATTGACTTATAGCGTTCTTCCATTTCTCGAACGGCCCACTTAAGTGCCATTACTGCTTTAGAAGGTTCTGTAACAACTGGAGTCAACAAGTGAGGAATACCATCGTATACAGACAGCTCTAACATTTTCGGATCTACAAGAATTAACTTACAAGTTTCGGGGGTGTGTTTGTAAAGGATGGATAAAATCATTCCATTTACCGCAACAGATTTACCTGAGCCAGTTGTACCTGCAACAAGTAAATGCGGCATGGATGCTAAATCTTTAACTATTGGCAAACCAGCTATGTCTTTTCCTAGTGCAACAGGGATATTAAATTTCGAATCTAACCAGCTATCGCTCTCTAAAATTTCTCTTAACAATACTGTTTCTCTGTCTAAATTAGGCAACTCGACACCAATTACATTTTGGCCAGGAACCACAGCAACTCTTACTGACACAGCGCTCATAGATCTAGCGATATCATCAGCTAAGCTTACAACTCTTGAGGTCTTCGTTCCTGGAGAAGGGTTTAAGTCATACCTGGTTACAACTGGTCCAGTTAGAGCTGTTGCTATGTCACCTCGTATTCCAAAATCATCTAAAACATTTTCAAGCATTCTTGAGTTGGAATCTAGCATATCTTCAGATGGTCCTCCCAGACCAACAGTTGGAGGATTTAATAATTCGGCTGTAGGAAGTCTATAACCATTTGAGGTTTCTAAGTTAAGTGATGTTTGCCTAGGTTTTTGTTTCGGCCTAGAACGTATATTAGTTTTGCCTTTATCTTGATTGCTAATTATAGGCTCTATTCTTTTTGATCTTCTTGAAAAAGGTTTTCTTTTGTTATTTTGAACTAAAGTTTTGAATAACAGGCCGAGTAAAAAATATAAAATTAAGTATAAAGGTTTTATAAAAATTTTTATTAAAACAATTTCCTTCTTAGATGCTGTGCAACTCCATAAGTAAAGAGGCAAGCCTATAATCAAAAACAAAACCAAAAAGGGCCAATTACCACTTTGTAAGTATCCAAATGCCCAGCTTTCTCCTAACTCAGGAAGGAAAGAGTTTAATACGTGACCTAATGCACCTCCAACTCCCTCAGGAAGAAAAATTGACTGATACTGAAGATTGGATAAAATTATTGATATAAGGATTAAGGAAGGAATTAATAATAAAAGCCTAATACGTTTTCTATTTATTCTTTCATTTCTTAGAAATTTAAAACCCCAAAAAAAACCAAAAAAACAAATAAAGATGCTTGTAGCACCAAATATGTGAAGTAAAACACCAGATAAATTTGAACCATAATTTCCTAATAAATTAACTGCTTCTTTAGTTGATGATTTAAAATAATATATTGGGTCATTTGGGTCAAAACTACAGATTGAAATCACAATTGAAAATGTAATCAATATTATAATGATTCCCCAAACCTCATTGAGGCGAGATTTAAAAAATTCTTTAAAACCTTTTGGTAAAAAAGACTTTCTGTTGGAAGAGTCAATATCATTCATTGTATTTCAAGCAATCCTTTGGATATCTTTGTTAATGCTAAATCAGTTATTTCAGCATTATTTACCAACGCAATTCTTATATAATTCTTACCCGGGTTATTACCTCTATTTGAAAAAGCCATATACCTGCCAGGCATTACTTTAACACCATAATTTTTCCATAAATATTTTGTAGCGACCAAGTCATCATCTACAGGTAAAAAATTAAAAAAACCACCTTGAGGTTTTTTAATGTTGAAAATTTTTTCAGAAATTTCAAAGTTTCTATCGTAGTATAATCTATTGTTTTTAACGTGCTCTTCATCCTTGTATAAGGCTTGTGCTACTCTAAGTTGGGGCTCGGAAATTACCACACCTCCATTGGCTACTAACTTTCTATACATGGAAATTATATTTGAATCTCCAGCAATAAAACCAGCTCTTAGGCCTGCAGCAGAAGATCTTTTTGAAAGTGAATGAAATATTATGACCCCTTTACTTCCCTCTCCTATTTTCTCTAAAGCTTCAATTGCACCTATAGGAGGCATATTATCTTGTCTATATATATCTGCATAACATTCATCAACACACAATAATATGTCATATTTTCGGCAAATATTAATTGTGTTGATTAACCAGTTCATTGAGGCGCAAGCCCCTTGAGGGTTAGAAGGAGAACACACATACATAATTGAAGCCTTCTGAAGAACTTTTGTTTCAATTTTGCTTACTTGAGGAAGCCAGCCTGTTGAATGATTTGTATCCATCCATACAATTTTCTTATTTGCTGCAATAGCTCCTGCTCTCCACGCATGGTAAAATGGATTGGTAACCAAACTGAAGCTTTTTTCTTTATTTCCACCCTTCAAAAGTAACCCGATTTGGAAAAGTGGAGCTCTTGTTCCGGGTACAGGGTTGATCTCGTCATCAATATCGAGAAAATCAGCAGCTTTTGGATATCTATTTGCTATATATTCTGCTACGCCTTCACGAAAATATCTAGTTCCACTGCTTGGTGTGTATTTCCTCCAATCACTGTGATATTTGTTGAAAACTTCTTTTACAATGAGAGGTGGTGAAAGTTTTGGCTCTCCAACCGTCAACAATATAGGTTCTGAATCTTTTGGTGGATTAATACTTGACAATAAATCAGTTAATTTTCCAAACATCCAGTCATTGAAAATTGAAAATTCAGGATTAAACATTAAATTCCTACTTATTAAAATTTTTTACATAATATAATGTCTCTTTTGTTTGTGCTAGTGTGAAATGAATAGGAGTATATGTAAACTTAAACTTTTTTATTTTATGGCAAATGAAAATTAAATGATTGATATAGTTTTATATGGTAATGGGCTAACTGCTAAATCAGCAGTCTTATCACTATCTAAATTAGGATTTTATCCTACTTGGATAAGTAATGATATTTTTGATTACTATAAAGACGATAGAACAACTATGCTGTCACCACAGTCTTTAGATTTTTATCAAGAGCATAATTTGCATGAAGTCAAAAGGACTGCGTTCCCCTCAAATAAAATACACATTAAATCTGAATACCAAAAAGAATTTACTGTTTTTGAAGATGAGGATCATAATAACCCACTTTGTTATTTGATAGAAAATAATATGCTCCATAAAGAATTAAACACTCTAATTTCAAAGGAAATAAAAGAAAAAAAAATAAATCAAATTATAGGCGATATTAAAGATATTTACTTAAGTCAAAATTATTCAGAAATTATTCTGAAGTCAGGTAAAAAAATAAAAGCACTTTTGGTTATTGGTGCAGATGGTTCTAATTCAATGGTAAGGAAGTTAACTAAAATAAAAACTCTAGAAATCGGGATCAAGAAATATGGTTTAGTCGCCCTTGTGGAGCACAACCAAAACCACCCTAATGTATCTTGGCAGGTGTTTTCAAAAAATGGAATCCTTGCCTTTTTGGCTAAGGAAAATCGAAACAACAATAAAAGTGTTTCTTCTTTAATTTGGTCATTAAACAAAAGTCAAATGGAAAATCAATTAAACTTATCATCAGCAGAATTTATTAAAAATATAAAGAAAGAATTTGGACCATATTTAGGAGACTTTTTATTGCTTTCAAAAATTAGACAATGGCCTATTAATAGGGTCGATGTGCCAAAGCCTATTGGTATGAGGACCGTTGTAATAGGAGATGCAGCACATTCAATATACCCTTTGGCAGGTCAAGGGTTTAACCTTGCAATAGGTGATGTTATTCAATTATTAAAAACTTTAGTTTGGGCAAGAGACAGAGGGCTAGATTTTGGCTCAAAAACTATTTTAGATGATTACTACAATAATAGAAAACTTTGGATAAGATCTATTACCAAGTTAACTGATGGATTGGACTGGTTTTTTACAAACACTTCTGATCAATTTCAAAGAAGTATGAGCTTGCCATTTACAATATTAGAAAACTTGAACCCTATCAAAAGAAAACTTTTGAACATTATTAGAGGAAACTAGTTATCTTGACAGTTTTAAAGATTTAATTCTACTAAGATAATTTTTCCATAATGTTTCTTTATCTATTGATAATTTTTTTAGGTATTGCCATGAAAAAATGCCTGTATCATGCCCATCATCAAATTTAATCGCTATTGCATAGTTTCCAATTGGTTCAATTGATTCTATTTTAACTTTAGATTTTCCTGCAGGGGTTATTTTTTGATTGGAAGAGTGGCCCTGAACTTCAGCTGATGGGCTCTCAACGCGCAATAATTCTGCTGGTAGCAAGTAAAACATTTCATCTTCAAACGTTATTTTTAGCTCGTTTTTATTTTTATTTAAACGAATTTCAGTAATTTGTTCCATTGGAAATTACGTTTCATCAGAGATTTTTCTTGCCTCTTCTTCGAGCATAATTGGTATCCCATCACGAATTGGGTAGGCAAGCCCAGCTTGCTTGCTTATTAGTTCATTTTTTTTACTGTCATACTCTAAGTCACTTTTAGTAACTGGGCAAATAAGAATTTCCAGCAGTTTTGGATCAACATTTAGATTATTTTTAGTGTTTTTTTGCATTTTGATCACCTTCACCAAATACGCTCATTTCTAAAATTATGTTCATTAATTTTGCCCTTTCATTAAGAGTGCTAGCTTCTAACAAAGCTTGTTTTTCAGCATCACTAAATGGACACAGCATTGCAAGTGTTGTTATTAGTTTTTCATCTTCACAAGTTTCAATGTTTTTCCAATCTGCAGATAACCCCTTGATATCAAAGTATGATTTTAATATTTTGAAAAAACCATCTCTTTCAATTTTTTCTTTGTTGGGTTGTATGTCAGACAAAAAACTATTAAAATCTATAAACATTCGCCTGTACCCACCTTTTTCATCAACATCTTTGAGTAATTGACATCTTAAGATTCCAGATAATGAAATTAGAAATCTTCCATCGAGAGTTTCTTCAAAAGAGGTTAGTTTTCCTGCGCAACCAAGTTTATAAATGTCCAAATTATTAGAACTTTCAGGAATAGGTTGTGTCATTACTATCATTCTGTGTGAAGATGATAAAACATCTTTAATCATTTGAATATAGCGTGGTTCAAAAATATTTAGGGGCAATGTTCCGCCAGGTAGAAGTAATGCCCCTGGCAATGGAAAAACAGGTAGATCTTTAGGAAGATCTTCTATATCTAAGGCAAATCTAGAAATATTATCCTCACAGAATATTTTATTTAAACAAAATAGATGACAATCGTTTTCTAGCAGCAACAACAATAGGGTCAAGTTGGCCAATAGCAGAAAAAAATTCAAGCAATTGTTTTCTTGCCGCTTCCTCATTCCAGTCTTTGTTTACCGAGATGGATTCAAGTAAACAA
>Ga0208764_10002578_pt1 | contig 11374 bp, 8 predicted proteins | sample ETNtaG_18_FD_185762 | JGI IMG/M metagenome (GOLD analysis project Ga0208764, IMG submission 185762) | Marine microbial and viral communities from oxygen minimum zone, Eastern Pacific Ocean - ETNP201302SV91 (SPAdes) (version 2) | ecosystem: Environmental > Aquatic > Marine > Oceanic ... | reverse complement strand
CAGCAGCAATAGGAGGATTACCGGTAGTTTTGTTTTTACTTTCCATTTCCGCGTCCTCCACATTATCACGTGCCACAATGGTTGCCTATCTTTTCATCTGCGGTCTTTACGCACTGTTCCTTCCTGGAAGTCAACAGTTGATTTCAACTGAACTTTTCGGACGTACAGTCCTTTTTTTAATACCTCTGTTGGTTGGAATTTATTTTGGTCACCGCAGTTTCGTTAAAACTACTCCAGAATCCTTCCGTAAATTCGCGCTGAGTTTATTGATCATATTATCTGCTGCGGTCATCTTTCGTTCAGTCCTGATTTAATTTCGAGAGCGGCATCTCAGCTTCCTCTTGACGTTTAAGTTCTTTAAGACGCAGAATACACCTTTCAAATTTTATCACCTGTCAACAATCTCAGCAGGACTGTTGTGGAATAATCCGGTGATAATTTGCATCATTGAGAACTGCCATGGCAAAAAATATTTTCATTGGAAGACGACATCAGATGGAAATGAACCACTAACAAGATGAACTTTGGCAAGCAATTATCAATCAGATCCCTTTTCTTTCATAATAAAACTTGCTTTAATAATTTTGCCTGTTATATTGCAAGTTGGAGGTTCTTAGCCATTCTTCTCAATAGGGCGGGAGAAGATTTTGTGTAGATGTCTACTCCGTTTTTTGTCCTCATCTAAGTTCTTTAGTTTGAAAAATTATTTAGATGTTTTTTTTACTTATTTCCTAATGAAAGGAACAACATGAATACAACGAAAAAAATGCTCTTGTCATTGAGCTTGCTTGGAACCATTCTGGTTTTCAGTACATCTGCCTACTCTGCCTGCAAAGTCCATCTAGGTGACTTTGACTGGGACAGTGCAAATGTTCACACAGCAATATCACAATTCATACTTGAAAAAGGATTTGGTTGTAAAGTCCGAGTATCAAAAGGGAGTACCACGCCGATTATGGCTGCATTGTTTGATCAGCAGATCGACATAGTAACGGAGGTCTGGAGGGACAATCTTGTGCAACTGATTCAAGATAATTTGGCCAAGGGTAATATTGTTGAACTCGGGATCAATACACCGGAATCTGGACAGGGATTCTACGTAGACAAGCCTACCTCGGATAAGTACGGTCTGAAACACGTCAATGATATGAAGAGTGCTAAGATCGCCGCTCTATTTTCTGATCCTGAAGCACCCGGGAAAGGTAGGATGACGAGCTGCATTTCAGGTTGGACCTGCTACACAATTAATTTAGTGAAGCATAAGGTTTACGGTTTGGACAAATACTATACAAACTTTGATCCGGGATCAGGAGGTGCGCTTGACGCGGCGATTGCCGGCGGATTCAAGAAAGGTAAACCAGTCTTTTCATATTACTGGGAACCTACCGGCCTCATGGGTAAAGTAGATCTTGTAAAGCTCAAAGAACCGGCCTACGAACAGGGATGCTGGGACAGCATGACAACAGTTGTTGAAGATATTAAGAAAAACGGCCCGGATGTCTACAAACCGACTTGCGCCTGCGCATACGTAGATATGGCTCTTACCAAAGCCGCATCAACTAAATTTGCCAACAACCCTGCCAACAAAGCGATTATAGATTTTGTCAAAGCCTACACTATTCCAACGGCTCTGGTAAACAGTTCGCTTGCTTTCTACATGGATGAATCCGGTGGAGATATGGAAGAGACAGCCAAAAATTTTCTGTCTAATTCCAATATCTGGGAAAGCTGGGTCCCCTCTGACGTAAGAAGTAAAGTTAAAGCGGCATTATAGTCTGCTTTGTATTTACTCTATCTCTATTTATTGACTAAGGGCCCACAGGGCTCTTAGTCTCTCGCATTCAAGATTAAACAGGACTAAATGAAAACTAACTGGAAATATTGGGTTCCAATTTGTTTCTTTGCTTTCTGGGGCCTGATAGTCATAAGCTACCGATATGCAAAACCCCGATATAAACCGGATAATCTTGCGGATCTTTTAAACGATTTCTCCTGGTTGATAAACTGGCCAAAATGGCTTGATTTCCCTTTGATGCAACCGCTGAATGCAGGTTTTGACTGGTTGATAGTGCAGTATGGTTTGTTCTTTGAGGGTATTAATAACTTTTTACTAGGTATATACACCGCAATGAAGGATGCTGTGGTAGGACTGCCTTGGCCGCTAGTAGTGGCACTCGTCATTATTTTTACCTATTTTATCAGTGGGAAAAAAATGAGTACAACTATCTTGGTCGGATTTTGTACGTTTTTCATTGGTTTCCTCAGCCCGAGATATTGGGATAAGAGCATTATGACGACCTGTATTGTCATCATCGGAATTTTTCTCTGCATCGTCATCGGAATACCAATAGGAATAGCAATGGCGAGAAAACCAAAGTTAAGAAAAGCAATTTTGCCAATACTGGACCTGATGCAGACCATTCCCAGTTTCTGTTATTTAATTCCAGGGATTCTGTTATTTGGATTGGGAGCAGTACCTGCCATTATCGCAATTTTTGTTTATGCTGCACCGCCACTTATCAGGTTAACCGATCTCGGAATTCGGTTGGTTGATGAAGAAGTAGTTGAAGCAGCAGATGCTTTTGGAGCCAGTAAAAAACAGAAACTTTGGGGAGTACAAATACCACTTGCTCTTCCAAATATTATGCAGGGTGTAAACCAGTCTGTGATGATGGCCCTGGCAATGGTTGTAATTGCTTCAATGATTGGCACCAGAGGTATTGGAGACGAAGTCCTGCTTGGATTACAACAACTCAACGTGGGCATGGCAACAGAAGCAGGAATAGCAATTGTCCTGCTGGCCATAATTTTTGACCGAGTGACTCAAGCCTATGGAGATAAAATCCAGGATAAGACCAAACCCAAAAAAGTTAAGTCTGCTAAAAAAGTAAAAGAGCAAAAGTATAATGCCTAAAATAGAACTCAAGAACGTTTACAAAATTTTTGGAGAAGACCCTCAGAGCGTTCTGCCGTTGTTACTAGAAGGTGCCACAAAAGAAGAAATCCTGGAAGAAAGGGATCATACTGTGGGGCTTGATAATGTTTCCCTCAGTATTGAAGAAGGTGAGACTTTTGTCTGCATGGGATTATCCGGTTCAGGAAAATCAACTCTAATTAGACATATCAACCGTTTGATTGATCCAACTAAGGGTGAGGTCCTGGTTGATGGAGTCAATGTTCTCAAATTCAGTGAAAAAGAACTACTTGAATTACGGCGCCATGAAATGAGCATGGTCTTCCAGCGTTTTGGGCTGTTTCCACACAAAACGGTTATGGAGAACGTAGCTTACGGCTTGGAAGTTCAAGGTAAGCAATTGGAAGACAGAAACAGCATTGCCGAAGATCAGATCAAGGCAGTCGGACTGAACGGATTTGAACACCAATATCCCAGTCAGTTATCAGGAGGTATGCAACAGAGGGTTGGGCTGGCACGTGCACTGGCAACCAACCCAGGAATATTGCTGATGGACGAGGCTTTCAGTGCTCTTGATCCGCTTATCCGCAGTGACATGCAAGCACAATTGCTAGATTTGCAATCAAAATTGCATAAAACCATTGTCTTCATTACCCACGACCTTGATGAATCATTAAAACTCGGCGATCACATCGGCATTCTTCATGGGGGTAAAATGGTTCAGGTTGGCAAACCTGAAGAGATTATTATGAATCCTGCGGACGATTATGTTGCTGCCTTTGTTAAGGATGTTAATCGGGCCAAGGTACTGCGCGCCAAAACCATCATGTTGAGCCCAGAGAAATATTCCAAAAACAACAAAGAATCTGGAGAAACCCTCAAAGTCCAGGAAAACAATTTCATTGAGGAATTTTTACCTCAGGTACTTGAAAAGAGAGTAGTGGTGGAAGTCATTGATAAGGATGGTAATACTTCAGGATTCATTACTGAAAAAGTGCTGGCTCGGTCACTACTACATAACAAAAGCTAAGATGGTCTTGTAGCAAGACCTTCGACACTCGAATATCAACAAAAACAAACAAAACAGTCCTTCCTTGAAAATGTCATAGCCTTGACTGAAAAAAGTTCCTGTCACAATTATCAACAGCGTTGTTTTCTGGACAGTCGAAGGATTCAATTGAACAAAATCGATTACGAAAACAAACTTCACAATAACAACATTAACAAAAAATGAATCCTGAACTTTTAATTTCCACCAGAACACGGCTAACCCCATTCAGCAGCCGTGTAGAGGCGTGCGGAGTGAAGGCCTACACAGTTTATAATCACATGCTTTTGCCTGCCATTTTCCGAAGCCTCGAAGAAGATTACTGGCACCTATGTGAAGCGGTTCAGGTGTGGGACGTCTCCTGCCAGCGTCAAGTTGAAATCATCGGTCCTGACACAGAGAAACTTGTCCAGTTAATGACACCGCGTGATCTGTCACAGGCAAAATATGGTCAGTGTTTTTATGCTCCGCTCTGTGACGAAAGTGGAGGGATGATCAACGACCCAATTATCATCAAGCACAGTGACGAACATTGGTGGCTCTCAATCGCAGACACAGACGTTATGCTCTGGGCCAAGGGATTGGCCACAGGTTTTGGCCTAGATGTTAAAGTTTCAGAAGCAGATATTTGGCCTTTAGCTGTGCAGGGCCCTAAAGCTGAAGAACTGCTTGCCCGCATTTTTGGAAGCGAAATCAACAAAATTGGTTTCTTCCGGAGCAAAGTACTTAACTATAAGGGGAGCAGAATGTTAGTCGCCAGGTCCGGGTGGAGTAAACAGGGTGGCTTCGAAATATATGTTAATGATGAAAAACTAGGTGGACAGCTTTGGGATGATCTTTTTGATAAAGGTAAAGATCTCAATGTTGGGCCTGGCTGTCCCAACTTAATTGAACGGATTGAGAGTGGGTTGCTGTCTTTTGGCGGAGACATGGGTTACGATACCACACCGTTTGAATGCGGGCTTGATCAGTACGTCAGTCTGGAAGCAGATCTCGAAAGCCTGAGCATTGACGCCCTGCGTAACAGGCAGGCAAAAACCAGACTCATGGGAATTGTGATTGACCGACAGGTCAAGCTGAACGACTTACGCTTATTCAACAACGACAGGAACATCGGAGTGATAACTTCCAACACATGGTCACCTAAATACCGTAAGCACCTTGCCTTCGCAAAGTGTGACATCAACTGTATTGCAGAAAAACAGGAACTGCACGTAATTTCTTCCACTGGTGAAGTACCCGCAATAATAACCGAATTGCCTTTTAATTTTGAATCCCTTGGATTGAATAGTTCAAACTGTAAATAGAGCCTTAGAAAAAACAGGCTGAATAGTTAAAAACTTTGAACCATAACAGCGAGATTGTTCATATGAAAGAAGCCTACGAAGCACTTGCCAAAAATCCTGCTAATTTCACAGCCTTGACACCACTCTCTTTTCTGCAGCGTACAGCAGATATTTATGGCGAAAGAGAGGCTATAATTTACGGAGAAAGATGTTATACGTGGCGGCAATGTCATGAGCGCTGTTTGCGAATGGCCTCAAGTTTAACAGAACTTGGAATCGGCAAAGGAGATACGGTTGCGGTTTTAGCTTTCAATACTCCAGAAATGTTTGAAGCACACTTTTTTGTGCCGATGACCGGTGCTGTACTCAATACTATCAACACCAGACTTGACGCGGAAACGTTGACTTATATAATCGATTTTGGTGAGGTTAAAGCAATGGTGGTTGATCGTGAACTCTTGCCGTTGACAAAAAGCGCTCTCAATAAAACAAAGTATAAACCCATCCTGATTTTAATTGACGATGAAACTGCGTTGCAAAAACCGGAAATTGAACTTGAAGTAAAAAATTATGAAGAACTGCTGAATTCTGGAAATCCTGAATTCAGTTGTCCGCCATTAGAAGATGAATGGCAAGCGCTTTCGCTAAATTATACTTCCGGCACAACCGGAAAACCCAAGGGTGTAGTTTACCACCATCGTGGATCATATCTAATGAGTATGGGAACAGTCGCTGGCTGGCAATTGCCTAACCACCCGCGCTATCTCTATTCAGTCCCCATGTTTCACTGCAATGGCTGGGGGCACGCCTGGACCATGACACTGCTTGCGGCTACTGTGGTTTGTATGCGTGCGTTCAGCCCGAAGCTACTGTTCGACTTACTGGAAAAACACAAAATCACACATTTCGGAGGTGCTCCTGTTGTACTGAATATGCTGGCCAATGCTCCTCCTGAAGACCAAAAACGTTTTGATCGTTCGATAAAAGTCATGACCGCGGGTGCTCCTCCTCCTGCAAAAGTTCTGGAAAGCATGACTGAATTTGGCTTTGATGTTTTGCATGTTTACGGTTTAACTGAAACCTACGGCCACATCCTACTCTCGGCGTCTCAGGCAGAATGGCAGACAAAAAGTGAAGACCAAAGAGCCGAACTTTTATCACGCCAGGGAGTTCGTTTCCCTATGATGGAAGAAGTGAACGTGATAGATCCTAAAACTCAATTACCTGTAGCTAAAGACGGAGAGGCAATTGGTGAAATTGTCATGCGTGGGAATACTACGATGAAAGGTTATTTGAAAAACAAAAATGCAACCGCAGAAGCATTTTCCGGGGGATGGTTTCACAGCGGTGATTTAGCTGTTGTGCATGAAGACGGTTATATCCAGATCAAGGATCGTGCAAAAGATATAATTATATCAGGTGGAGAAAACATCTCTTCAGTTGAAATAGAAAATGTTCTATATCAACACCCTGATATAAATGAAGCCGCAGTAGTTGCCATGGAAGATGAAACCTGGGGTGAGGTTCCCTGTGCTTTCGTTGATTTAAAAACTGGTAAAAAGCCTGACGAGCAACAACTGATCGAATTCTGTACTCAGCGGATGGCACGCTTCAAAAAACCCAAAAAGATTATTTTCGGTCCCTTGCCAAAAACCGCGACAGGCAAGATCCAAAAGCATGAACTTCGACATCGGATTAAATAATCTGAAAGAACACGTTGTGTTGGTTTTAAATCAAGTCAAAATAATGTCTGCTTTGAGATCAGTAATCCAGAAAAAATAATTTAATAGTCTATTCATTTACAAGATCCTTCATACATTTTATGCGGTATAGCACTTTTTGCCGCTTCATCAAGAAAGAAAATAAGTTTGACAAAGTTTTTTTTTCCTAGTATTTATAAATTTAGTAGAATCAAATATATCGTATTTATTGAATATTACAGCAAGATAGAGACGTGAGTTTTAACTGCCATAAAGGCTAATTTTTCAACTTTCTTTATGAGGAATAAATCAATGAAAGTTTCTATGAAAGTAAACGGTGTCGATTACGAACATGATATAGAGCCTAGAACTCTGCTCGTACAGCATTTACGAGAAACCCTTGATCTAACAGGAACTAACATAGGTTGTGATACCAGTCAATGTGGAGCATGTACTATCCACGTTAATGGGGAGGCTGTAAAATCCTGCACCATGCTTGCAGTTCAGGCAGATGGTGCTACGATCACTACTATTGAGGGTTTGGCAAATGATGGAGAACTCCATCCAGTACAGAAAGCCTTTTGTGAAAATCATGGTTTGCAGTGCGGCTATTGTACGCCAGGAATGATCATGGCTTCGGTGGATATGTTGAAAAATAACCCAAATCCCAGTGAAGAAGAAATAAGGCATGGGCTTGAGGGCAACTTTTGTCGGTGTACAGGGTATCATAACATCGTAAAATCAGTTAAAGCAGCAGCAGTTTCAATGAAAGGAGGTGCCTGATGGGAAAATATATTGGTGAAAGTGTTTTAAGAAAAGAAGACCCAAGAATGGTTACTGGAGAAGCAAAGTACCTTGATGATATCAAAATACCAGGGATGCTATATGCAGTAGTGAAAAGAAGTGATTATGCACATGCTAAGATAAAAAACATTGATACTTCAGAAGCGACTAAAATGCCAGGAGTTCTAGGTGTATGGACGGGTAAGGATTTTGAAGATGTAAATCCTATGCCTTGCGCTTGGCAGGCAGGAGGGATAACCAATAATGCCAATACCCCTAGAGTATTGGAAATTGACAAGGTGACTTTTACCGGACAGGGAATTGCTGTTGTCGTGGCCGAAGACAGAAATTTAGCCGAGGATGCATGCTCAAAAATTAATGTAGAATATGAAGAACTACCTGTCGTTGTCTCTGCTGAAGATGCGATAAAAACTGGAGCCCCTCAACTCCATGATAATGCTCCAAATAACATCTGCATGGAATGGGAATGTGGAAATGAGGATGGAACAGATAAGGCCCTCAGTAATTCGGATGTGGTTGTTAAGGAGCAACTGGTCAATCAGAGACTCATCCCAAATTCAATGGAACCGAGAGGTGCAATAGCGGAATACAAATCTGCAACAGAAGAATTCACAGTATGGTTAACATCGCAAGCACCACATGTTCATAGATTATTAGCTACTGCCTTTGTTTTTGGAATACCTGAAACAAAAATGAGAGTTATTGCTGCACATGTAGGAGGTGGTTTTGGATGCAAAATATTTCTCTATCCAGAATATTGCCTCGTTATAGCATTAGCTAAAAAGATTGGGCGACCGATTAAATGGATGGAAACGCGTTCCGAGAACTTCCAGGCAACAACTCATGGAAGAGATCATTCAACACAAATTCAAGTGGGTGCAAGTAACGATGGTACCATCACTTCCTTGAAGGTAAATACAGTTGCTAATCTGGGTGGAACTCTTTCAACAATTGCTCCCGGAATTCCAACCACACTCTATGGAAGACTGCTTTCTGGGACATATAAGTTCCCAAACATTTATTGTGGTGTTAAAGGTGTTTACACTAATACAGGAATGGTCGATGCTTACAGGGGTGCTGGAAGACCAGAAGCCACTTTTGTCGTAGAAAGGGCACTGGATCTGGTAGCAAATAAACTTGGAATGGATGTAGTAGATGTTCGGAAGAAGAACTTCATTCAAAAAGATCAATTTCCTTACACGCCGGCGGATGGAATCACAAAAGGTCTTGAATATGACAGTGGAGATTATGAAAAACCTCTGAATAAAGCACTTGAGATGTTCAATTATACTCAATTCAGAGAAGAACAGAAAAAGTCTCGTAGTGAAGGTAAGTACCTAGGTGTTGGATTTTCGACCTACATCGAAGCATGTGGTGTTGCTCCATCTGCATGGGTAGGTGTCGGTGGTGAAGGTTGGGGTGCTGGACTTTGGGAAAGTGCTAACATCCGTGTTCATCTGACAGGAAAAGTTGTGGTTACTACTGGCTCATCACCTCATGGTCAAGGTACTGAAACAACCATGGCACAAATTGCGGCAGATGAATTAGGTTTGCCATTTGATGATGTCGATGTTCAATACAACGACACCTTAGGAACCCCTTTTGGTTATGGGACTTATGGAAGCAGAAGTGCTGCTGTAGGTGGAACTGCTGTCTTCAACGCAGTCCAAAAAGTCAAACAAAAAGCTCTCAGAATTGGAGCTCATATGTTGGAGGCTTCCTCCGATGATGTTGTTTATGAGGATGGCAAAGTCAGTGTCAAAGGATCACCGGATCAAGCAAAAACTATCCAGGAAATTGCTGGAGCAGCAGCTTTGGGTTACAGCCTTCCAGAGGGAGATGAACCCTTCTTGGATGAAACCGCATATTTCGATCCACCTAACACAACTTGGCCTTTTGGTACTCATATCTGTGTTGTAGAGATCGAAGAAGAAACAGGTTCAGTGAAAGTTAAAAAATATTTGGCAGTTGATGATGTGGGGAACGTAGTGAATCCCATGATCGTTGATGGACAAATTCATGGAGGAATTGCTCAGGGAGTTGCACAGGCACTCTGGGAATCAGGCGAATACAATGAGTCCGGTGAGCTTATGTCAGGGTCTCTGATAGATTATGCTATCCCTCGAACCGATTGTCTGCCTAATCTTGAACTTGATCGAACTGTCACTCCGAGTCCTACTAATCCATTGGGTGTCAAAGGGGTAGGAGAAACAGGAACTATCGCCTCGACACCGGCAGTGGTCAATGCAGTGATGGATGCCTTGGCACCGTTCGGGGTAACCAATCTTAACATGCCACTCACGTCACAAAAAATTTGGAACGCAATTCAAAAAAAAGGAGCTTAAATGTACGCAGCAGAATTTGATTATGTTAGGGCTTCAAGTATTGAAGAAGCCATTTCTCTGAAAGCAGCAAATGATGACTCTAGTCTACTTGCAGGCGGTCACAGTCTGATCCCTGCAATGAAATTGAGACTTAGTACTCCTCTAAAACTGATTGATATCTCAGGATTGGATCAGTTGAAAAAAATATCAAAAAATGAGAGCCACATAAGCATTGGGGCTTTATGCACCCACAAACAATGTGCAGAATCCGATATTGTTCAGAGTAATTGTCCAGCCTTAAGTGATGCGGCTTCAGTGATTGGAGATCCACACGTTAGGACAAAAGGTACTATCGGGGGGGCATTAGCTCATTCTGACCCACAGGCAGATTATCCAGGGGCGATTTTGGCCTTGAATGCAACCTTTGTTGCAAAAGGTCCTTCCGGAGAAAGAACAATTGAGGTGGATGACTACTTCATAGGACTTTGGGAAACAGCACTTGGTGAAGGTGAACTACTAACTGAAATCAGAATTCCTATAAACTCCATGAATGCCAACTCCTGTTATGTGAAATTTCCCCAACCTGCGTCAAGATATCCTTATGTGGGGTGCGGAGTCTCTTTGAATTCAAAAAATGGCACCTGTTCAGATATACGTGTCGGTTTCAGTGGAGTCGGTGAGTGGGCTTTTCGGGATTCGGGAGTCGAGAGTTCTCTCAAAGGCCAACCCTTGAATGAATCAACCATTGCCTCTGCAGCAGATAAAGCTGCTGAAGGTAAGACGGTTTTGAACGATCATTTTGTCAGTGAAGAATACCGTAGGGCCATGTCTAAGGTTTATGCAAAACGCGCTATGACTCAACTTTCATAAATCAGTTCCTTCCTTAAAATATTCCCTTTCCCGAAAAAATTTAGGATAGGGAATATTCCAATTTGTATATTCTACTCAGTTTGTATATTCTGTCTGTTTTATCTAAGACTTAAAATTAAATATATTTAATAAAATATTACTATGATTGATTTACGTAGTGACACTGTTACCATACCCACTGCTGAAATGAGGCATGCAATGGCAGAAGCTCCTGTGGGTGATGATGTTTATGGTGAAGATCCAACCATCAATGCTCTGGAAAAACGTGTCGCAGAAGTTCTTGGAAAAGATGATGCTATTTATATGTCTTCAGGAACAATGACAAATCAAGTGGCAATAAGAACACACACTGAACCTGGAGATGAAATTTTAATCGATAAGAATGCACACATATATTTTTATGAGGCTGGCGGAACGGCGGCACTTTC
>Ga0208764_10002574_pt1 | contig 11395 bp, 11 predicted proteins | sample ETNtaG_18_FD_185762 | JGI IMG/M metagenome (GOLD analysis project Ga0208764, IMG submission 185762) | Marine microbial and viral communities from oxygen minimum zone, Eastern Pacific Ocean - ETNP201302SV91 (SPAdes) (version 2) | ecosystem: Environmental > Aquatic > Marine > Oceanic ... | reverse complement strand
ACTGGTTCAATTTTAGTTAATACTATTGTTGATGAACTCGAAAGAAGAGATGCTCAATTTGGTCTTGTTACTATGTGTGCTGCTGGCGGAATGGCTCCAGCAATAGTAATTGAAAGAATGTAATTTACTTACCTGCTGAGCATTTATGTCTGAAACTATTGATCAAAAACCTATAATTGGAAGAAAAGAACAACTAGGCCTCATAGGTTTATTGTTATCTGCATTTAGTGCGCCATTCACAATGGCTTTTCTTATAGGTGCTGTTGCAGATGAGTTTGTAAATTCAACGAGGGGAGAAATAGGAACAATTGCAACATTAGAATTATTTTCTATTTCAATTGTTTCTATCATAATTTCTCGTAATACCCATAGGATAAATAGGCGATTAGTTTTTATTTGTGCAGCAATTATTATTGCAATTGGTCATTCTCTCACTATTTATGCTCCAGATTTAAATACAGTCTTTATCGCAAGAATTATTTCAGGCATTGGTTCTGGTGCAATAGTAGCAACAATAATGGCAACAATAGCTAAAGCCCAAAATGCACAAATGACATTTGCTCTGCTAAATTCTGGTGTAGGTGCTGCTGGAGTAATATTGTCATTAGTTATCCCAAGAATCATTGCTACTAACGGTATGGATGGCGCTTATTTTGTGCATCTCATTTTTTCATTACTTGCGTTTCTATTTATTTTATTACTTTCTTTTGAAAAAGATTCAGCTGAAGAGAGCACTACATTTAAACCTTATAAAGGTAAGCATGGATGGATTGCTATGTTTGGAGTTGCCTTTGCCTTCTTTGCTCATGGTGGTTTATTAACTTTTTCCGAAAGAATTGGCGCTGATTTATCGATATCTGTCATCAGTATGGGAAATGTTTTTGCTGTAGGTGGTTTACTTACTATTGTAGGCCCACTTATTGCAGGAATTATTGGTGGAAAATTTGGAAGCATGAAGCCGAGCATCCTTTTCCTTGCCTTAATGGTAATAGTATCATTCTTTGTTGCTAACGCTTGGAGTCCTTCTATCTTCTTTATTTTTGTTCCAATATTTGGATTACTTCCTATTATGTGGACCCCATTTTTCCTTGGAGGGATGGCTAATTTAGATCCAAGTGGAAGAATTGCTGCCGCTCATCCAGCATTTGTTACTATGGGAGGAGCAATTGGGCCAATGATTATGGGATACATATCTGATTATGGAGGTTTTTCCTTGGTCGGATGGGTTGCGATGTTAACAATACTAATTAGTATTCCAATGGTTGTAATTGGGACCAAAGCAGCAGATCAAAAAATATAAATTTTATAGAAAATTATAAAAATTTGGATATGATAATCTTGTAGGAGATTACATATGACTAGAATTAAAAAACTTAAATTAGATGAATGGGATAAAGACTTAAGAGAAATGACTGCAGCCGATAGTGGAACGGCTTTAGAGCAAGGCATTATGCGAATGTTTGCTCATAAACCTGAAATTTCTAAAGGATTGGTAGCCTTTGCTGGAGCAATTAAAGCCCACAGATCTTTACCGGATAGATTGGTAGAGTTAGTTAGATTAAGAATAGCATTTCATAATCAATGTCGAAGTTGCATGGCTATTCGATATCAAGACGGGGTAGAGGCAGGTATTGATGAGGATCTTGTATGTTCTCTAGAAAAACCACAAGAAGCTGAAAATCTATCAGATGCTGAAAAAGCCGCAATTCACTATGGAGAACTTTTTGCAACAAATCATCTTGCTATAGATGATGCTGTTTATGATAATTTAAGGAAATATTTTTCTGAAGAAGAAATTGTTGAGTTATCAATAACCGTTGCTTGGTTTGTTGGTTTCGGTCGTTTAGGAGCAACTTACCACATGGTAGAAGAATTGCCTGAAGCTTTTCAAGATGAAAATTCTGATCGTTTAACACCTTGGAACGAAGAGTCAATTATCGTTAGATAGTAGGTTTTGCATTTCTATAATTTCTGTTAGACCAGAGACCTCTTACAGACATTATAATCCAAAACAAGCAAGCCATACTTAAGATTTCCAAGCCTGATCCATATTGGGCAATAAAAGCGGTTATATTGCCTATTATCATTATATTAAAACCAATAAATCTTTGCTTCATTGATGCTGATGATAATAATGGGGCTGGTAATAATGTGCCTGTTACCAGAGCAATAATCTCTAACCAATTAGGTATATCCATTTTCTTTTCCTTAATTTAATGTTGAGAACATAAACTTAATAGTCTTTAATAAAGCATAAATTTAAAGAGGGAAAAATGGCAAAAGTTAAAAGTGTTGAAGATTTACTAGCTGAACAAGCAGTACGTAAGGCTGCTACATGTTATTCAAGAGGTGTAGATAGATCAGATTTAGACCTCTTAAAATCAGCTTTTCACGATGATGCGGAAGTCAGATATGGGAGTTATGATGGGCACTACGCTGAATTTTGTAAGATTGTGGTAGATGGTCAAGCGGATATGGAATACACAACGCATACCGTTGTTAATGAATATTATGATTTGGATGCTGCAAATAATAAAGGTAAGGGGGAAATATATGTTCTTGCTTTTATGTCTATGGGTGGTTCGGAATACTTAGTAGCCGGTCGATATATTGACCACTATGAATGTCGGGAAGGTGATTGGAGAATATCCCTGAGACAATATATTTATGATTGGAGTAGAACTGGTGATTTCAGTGGTTCGGATCCTAATGGTCTGTTTGGAAGTCTTACCTACAGAGGTAAACATACTATGGACGATCTATCTTACGAAGTTTTAGGCGAATAAGTAGAAATTCTAGATTAACGCGCAGTCCAACCGCCATCGACTATATACTCACTCCCGGTGACATATGATGACTCATCCGATGCTAAATAAAGTGCGCAATTAGCGATATCTTCAGCCGTTCCCATTGATTTAAGTGGAATACCTTCAATTATAGCCTCAAAATCTCTGCCTCTTGCTTGTATTTTTTCTGGATCGTTCATATTTGTTGCCATAAAACCAGGATGTATGGAGTTGCATCGAATATTAAATGGTCCAAATTCTATTGCTAAAGACTTTGTTAATAATCTAACTCCTCCTTTACTTGCATTATATGCGGCACATGCTTGCAAACCTACTAAACCAGCAATAGAAGATAAGTTTATTATTGATCCACTTTCATTTTTTTTCATCTCAGGTATTGCTGCCTTACAACCAAGAAAGACAGATTTTAGATTAACATCAATTTGTTTGTCCCAATCTTCTTCTGCAAAATCTTCAAAAGGAGCTATTAAAGCGATACCAGCATTATTAACAAGAATATCTATTTTTTTGAATTCTTGGATAGTTGTTTCAATTACTTTTTTCCAATCTTTTGCGGATACAACATCTTGTTCAATAAAAATGGCTTCTGTTCCTTTTTCCCTTACTTCTTCAACAGTTTTTTTACCACCTTCAACATCAATATCAGTTACCACAATCTTTGCTCCTTCATCGGCAAATTTATGAATTGTTGAATGTCCTAAACCAGGATTTGATGCACCACCAGTTACGATAGCTACTTTATTTTTTAATCTGTCCATTTTTACTCTAGATAGTAATCTTTTATTTTAGCTAAATCTGCTTCTGTTAATTCTAGTCCATCAGAAATATATTTATCCAAACCACCCCAATGACTATCAATAGTATCGAAGGCAGCTTGAATATATCTTTCTTCAACTAAGTTTATTTTTCGTAAATTATCAGTATCTGCTTGGAAAAAAGTTTTTAATTCAATTTCTAACATTTCACTATCAACATGATCTTTAACATATGTATTAGTCAGCAAATAATCCTCGATAACTTTTTCTCTAGGTACTCCAAGTATGGATAATACCATTGCACTAGCAAAACCTGCTCTATCTTTTCCAGCAGTACAATGAAGCACTAAAGGTTCAGCATTATTATCAACTATATGACGGAAAAATGTTTTATATTCTTCAGTGAATTGTTTAACTATGGCTATATTAAAATCATATAGTAAGTTTGTGGCATCAAGATTTCCAAAAGTTAAATCTTTTACAAGATCCTTTGTTGTACCATCATCTATTTCCTTTGGTCGAAATAGAATGGGTAATAATATTTGAGTCATATTTGGGGTTAATCTATCTGGTTCATCTTCTCTTTCTTCGTCGGAACGAAAATCTACTACGGATTTGATATTAAGTCTTTCCATATAGTTAACATCCTCATCAGTTAGGGAGTGAAGATTATCTGACCGATAAACTTTCCCCCATTTGACAGTTCTCCCATCTTGGGTTTTATAACCGCCTAAATCTCTAAAGTTATGCGCCCCACTAAATGGTAATTTTCTATGATCTTCTCTAAGGTTTTCAGATAAGTTGGCTGGAATTGGTCGATCTAACGATGCAATTTCTTTTTCACCAAACCAGAAAAAAGAAACAGATGCTATTATTAAAATAGCGATAATATATTTAAGAATTTTCATGTTATTAATCCTCTATTAAAGTAAAACCCCTATAAATAAATTCATAGGGGTTTTGATTAAGTATCAACTACTCTTAAAAAGCGTAGCGGATTCCTGCAGTAAAGGCTCTTCCAAAAGACTCTACTTGGTTTGTATTCCATTCTTCTCCTGAGTAACGATGATCTGATTCATCAGAAATATTATTGAAATCAACAAAGATTGATGCTTTTTGTCCAGTTAATTCTTCTAGATCATATCTTATCGATGCGTCAAGACGCATTTGAGGTGCCCAATAAACACCAGAAAGACCAAATACAGCCCCTGTTTCTGTTTCATCCAGCCATTCACTTCTATAGCGGTAAGTTATTCTGGCAGATAAGCCATGATCTTCATAGAATATTGAGGCATTGTAATTTGTATCAGATTGACCAGGTAGCTTAAATTTTTTCCCTTCAGGTGTTGTATATTCTGAGTCAATTATACCAATATTGAGCGATGCCCCAAATCCGGAGAAAAACCCTTCAATATAATTATCTAATCTTCCAACAAAAGATAATTCAATACCTTGAAGTTGACCATCTTTACCATTCCCGAAAGCCGAAAGATCCCATAATTCACCTGGCTCAGCTGTATCGGAATAAAGGCTTCCATCAACTTGTTCATTAGATTCGGAAATTACATTATCAATCTCACGATGAAATACTGTAATAGAGAAAAGGCTTGCGTCTGCATAATACCACTCAAAAGCTGCATCTATTCCCCATGACTCTTCTTCTTTAAGGAAAGGATTACCTCCTGTAATTGCTGAAGCTATAGTATTAATTGAAGCTGCTGCCCTTGATTCAATATATGATGGACGGCTAATACCTGTTGAATAAGACAGGCGAAGTTTTTTATCCTCATCCAAATCATAATTTAAGTGAACACTTGGTAAATAATTTGTATAAGTTCTTTTAACATTTAATTCTTCTTTAGCGCCTGCTGCTATATTTTCATAACCGAGATCACCACTGACAGTAGCTAATCGAAAGCCTACAGTTTGGTATTCTGTATCTTCAATACGAAGACCAGCAATAATACTACCCCACTCCATATCAAATGTTTGCATGATATAGGCTGACATTAAAGTTTCCTCAATATTAATTTTTTCATCATCAGGGAAATCTGAACGAGGACCACGTACAGTGTTTAGACACTCATTTAATGCAGGGTTATCAGTATAGAAGGCGCCAACCTGATTATTTCTTGGGGTGTCAAAATCACCAAGTCTGTAATCCTTGGGGTTACATGTATCGGCGGGATATCCTCCACTAACTGAAATTGTAGCGAGAGTTGCCCCACCACCGGTAGCTATTCTATCGTCATACTGGAATCCAAACTTTAATTGACCTCTATTATTATCTCTACTTAGATCTATTTTAAATTGATCTGTTTCGGTATAAAGCCCACCAATTGCATCCACAAGAAGCTTAGTACCGTAATCAACATCACGATATGTTCCATCAAAACTAACAATAGGATTTTGTGGATCAGAAATATCATAAGAAAGATTTGTTAACTGGCCACCACCAATAAAGTAACCGATTGGCATATAGGTATCAAAAGTAGTATCAATTTTACTTACTTGAGCTGTAAGATCCCATTCACCTACAGGCGTATCTATTCCTAATGTGCTCATTTCTGTTTTATTTATATATAAGGCGTCGTTAAAAAGTCTTCTTGCACTACCCGTAAAACCTGAACCAGTTGTTGGGGTTCCATTTTTAACATATACGCGGAAATCATTTCTTTCTTCACTGTCTGTAAATTCTGTATTTAACAAGGTTAGAAAAATTCTACCTCCGTTTTCTAGATATTTTTCAAATGTTCCACCAAAGGCATCATTTTCTCTTTCAACCTTATAACTTCTAAAATCAATCCTATCAGGAGTTTGAGCACCTTTCGTGCCACCATAAGTAGGTTCACGATTATCGGTGATCTGTTCAACCCCACCACTCGAGCCATAAACAACAAAACCTAAACTATCGTTAGAATAAGAAACTCTTAAATTTTCTTTAGTGATATCACCCCCACCTTGATCTTGTTCGCCCATTCCAAATTCAGTTGCAAAAGACCAACCATCTACATCTGAAGGTTTAAATGTTTTAATATTAATATATCCGGAAATTGATTCCCCAGGCATATCAGGGGTAATAGCCTTATTTGCCACTACTTGAGATGTAATCACAGTAGGGTAAGAATCAAATCTAGGAATTCGACCATTTTCAACGCCAGGAATACTTATGCCGTTAAATGCAGTTGTTGTATAACGTTTTGGTGTCCCACGGAAACTAACATATCTAGCTTGTCCTTGATCCCTTTCAATTGATATTCCAGGCAATCGACCTAGTGAGTCAGATAAATTGACATCTGGAAACCTTCCTATTGCATCAGCTGAAATAACTTCTGCTAAATTTGGTGCAGATCTTTTCGCTTCAATTGCAGCTTGTTGACTTTCTTTAATTGCTTTTCCATAGACAATAACTTCTTCAATACTTTGATCCTGGCATTAGCTGAAGTTATTAGAAATATTGGCAATAACATTAAGAAAATAAATTTATTTGTATGATTTAGAAATTTCATTCCGTAATCCCCCATTTTTTTATTAATTAATATAGGAAGTCTAACTATAAAATGTATGTTACACAAGTTATACAGTGTTTGTTGTGTTGATAACTTATTTATCTCAATGTTTAAGGAATTGATTTTTTTGGAGTTTTTATGATTTTTCGACTTACGATTATTTTTTTAGTTATTCTTCTAATGCAATTTAATTCCCCATTATTTGCAGGTAATGGGTGGAGAAATGATTTGAAAGAATTAAAGATTGGACTTTCTGGAGGTGAAAACGAAGCTGACAGGTTAAAAAATTATGAATGTTGGAGAGTTTATCTCGAAGATCAACTGCAAATTCCAGTTAAATTTTATCCTGCATCCGATGTTGCTGGGATAATCCACGGGTTATTAGGTAAAACTATTGATTATGCAAGTGTTGGTCCTTCTGCATATGCTGCAATGTATATTGATGATCCAGAAGCTGTTGAGCCAGTTTTAACTGTAAAAGAATCAGATGGTTCCGAGGGATATAAATCTGCAATGTATGTAAGGCGTGATTCTGATATATATTCCCTCGAAGATATGCGAGGAAATTCTATCGCGTGGTCAGATCCAAACACCACATCAGGATATCTTGTACCTTCTTATGAATTACATCAAAGAGGGCTTAAACCTTCCGAATTTTTTAGTAGAACAGGTTTTGCTGGAGGACATGAGCAAGCAGTAATTGCTGTATTAAATGGACAATATGATGCAGGCGCCACTTGGGTATCAGGTCAAGGAGATGTAAAGGAAGGATATACTAGGGGCGTTTTTAGAAATATGATCAAAAAAGGTTTATTGGACATGAGTCAATTAAGAGTAATTTGGTTATCCGGATTTATTATGAATGGACCACATGTTGTTAGAAAAGATCTTCCTGATGATTTTAAAGAAGAATTAACAAAACATAATTTCGATTTACAAGAAAAGGATAATAAGTGTTTTCAGGAAATTACTTTTGGAGAAAGCCAAGGATTTATTAAGGTGAGTCATAAAAATTATGAAAATGTTGTGGAGATTCGTAAATTTATTAGAAATCAAAGAAGAAGGTAATGTCAGAAATATTTGAGAATATTCGTGAAAATGATGATCTTGATCTTGCATTAGATTACGCTTTAACAAAAATTATTAGCGCTATTAATGGAAGAGATGATGACTTACATGTTTTTAATCTTGTGACAGTGGATGAAAATAATAACCCTAATACGCGTAATGTGGTTATACGTGATTTTTCAAAAGAAGATCTAACAGTTAGATTTCATACTGATAAAAGATCAAAAAAAATTTCTGATATTTTAAATAACAGTAATATAAATCTACTCAGCTATGATAGAGCGGATAAATTACAAATAAGAATTAATGCAAAGGCAAAAACAATTAATTCAGAGGGGGTTTTACTAGATATTTGGAAAGCTATGTATCCTATGAGCCGTGAGTGTTATAGAGTTATTGAATCCCCAGGTAATGAAATAACTTCATTAAATGATATCAAGTTTGAAAATGAAGACGAGGAAGGAATTAATGGGTTCGAGAATTTTTCTGCGATTTTGTGTGAAATAGATTCTATAGAGATTTTATATTTACATCATGCCGGTCATTTAAGGGCTATTTATGAAAATGATAATGGTAAATTAAATGGTAAGTGGATAGTTCCTTAAGACAATGGCCATTAATTACAGCAAAGGTAATGATTTAATTGTTCCCAGTAGTTCAGATATTTATAGGGGCTTAGAAGGAGATGATGTTTATATATTATCTAAAGGATTATCTTCAAAAGCAACCATCAATATTGTTGATACCAAAGGGGAGAATACTATTCAATTTGTTGAAGGTTTTGAAATTGAAAAAACTAAATTTGCTAATAACGCATTCCAAATAACCTTAGACAATAATTCAGTTATAATTGTTAATAGTGCAGAAAATTATACTTATGAAGTAGGTGGCAACTCTACTACTGGTGAAAATGGTAAATTAATATCTTTTAAGGATTTATCTAAAGCATTCGGTGTTGAGCAACTGCCTGATAATGGTACAATATCAGGAAACTCCAATTTTATTGTTACTAATAAAGAATTTTTATCAAGTTCAAAAAATTTTGAATGGTTGATTAAAAAACCTGAGGCTGTTGGGTTGTACTCTCAAGAAGTTGATCAACTTATGGATTACCTAAAAATACCTTTTTTTAATACCCAAGCGGCTATATTGGTAAAAGGAAATACTATCATCGCTGAATATTATACAGATGGCTATAACAACAAAGATTTAGCTACAAGTTGGTCAGTAGCAAAAAGCTTTGCGTCTACAGTAATTGGAATTGCAATAGATGAAGGGTTTATCAATTCCGTTAATGACCCTATTACAAAATATTTACCTGAATGGCAGGGAAAAGAACAAGATAATATAACTCTAGAAAATCTTCTTGGTATGAGATCAGGCATGGAGGATCATGCTGGACTGGGTGTTTATTTTCAAGCTGACATGGTTGCATATTCATTAGAAAGGGAAGCATTAGAGGGGCCAGGTGAGTTATTTAGATATTCTAACGAAGATTCCATGCTTTTTGGAAGGATTATAGAAAATGCAACTGGCATGTCGTTCCAAGAATATGCTGATAGTCGTTTATTTGATAAATTAAATATTGATGAAACATGGTGGACAGATAAAGCTGGTAATACATTAACTTATGCTGGTTTAGATATGACCCCACGTGAATTTGCTAAATTTGGACTTATGATAGCTCAAGAAGGTTTATGGGAAGGTCAGCAGATAGTTTCAGAATCTTGGATAAGTAAAGCCACAGTAGAGTTAGATAACTTAGCATCTTACGGTTATCAATGGTGGACCTCAACAATCTCAGGATCTGGATTAGGTTTAATTAGAACAGAAGAATATCCTTTCTTTTCAGCTCTAGGTCTAGATGGTCAATATATATATGTCTGGCCGGAAGAAGATATTGTATTGGTTAGATTCACCAAATATACACATTTAGGTAATATAGAATCTTCAGTAGTTGATATAGGCAATTCAACTTATCATGGCACTGAATCAGGAAGTGTGATAGTCAGTCAATTAGAAGAGTTATTGTATGCGGTTGGTAACAATCCTGAAGATCAGTTGGTACCATCATATTCAGAATTTGGTTAAAAAATGATTAATATTGATGAATATTCAGAAAAGATGAAAAATGCCGAATTATTTCAAGGCATGGGTTTTCAAAAAATTATTAAATTAAGTGAAACCGAAGCTGAATTTGAGTTTTTAGCAGAAACTAGACATTGTCATTCAGGAAATATAGTTCAAGGTGGATATGTGACTGGCTGGATAGATACAACTATGGCTCATGCTGCTATGGCGGCGAATAATTTTTCGGTTAATCCTCTTACTTTAGAATTAAAAGTAAGCTTTTTTAAACCTGCTCACCCAGGAATTTTGACAACATCTGCTTCAATAATTAAATTAGGAAAATCAATGGCTTTTATTGAAGGGATGTTAATGGATGGTGACGGGAATATTTTAGCTAAAGGATCATCATCTAATAGATTAATTAAAAATGAAAAATTTCCAGGTCGAAATAATTAATAAATTTAAATGCAAAAGTTTCATTATTTTTTTATATATTCTAATGTCAGGATTCTCTAATATTGAAGCTATGGAAAACCCTTTTTATAAAGACTACACGACTAAGTTTGAAATACCTCCTTTTGGGGAAATAGACGAAAGTCACTTTATGCCTGCTTTTATAAAAGGTATGGAAGAACATAATGCTGAAATTAAATCAATAATTGAAAATAGTAACAAACCATCTTTTGAAAATGTAATTATAGCTATGGAGCGTTCAGGTTCTCTTTTAGATAAAGTTAGTTCCGTATTTTTTAATTTATCTGGTTCAACCACCAACCCTAAAATACAAGAGATTGAAAAAGACATTTCACCAAAATTATCTGAGCATTTTGATTCTATTAGTTTAAATCCTGATATTTTTCAAAAAGTAAAAATACTATGGGAAGATATTGATAATTTAGATTTATCAAAAGAAGAGAAAAAGATTCTCGAAGAATCTTATAAAAGATTTGTCAGAAACGGAGCGCTTTTAGAGGGTTCTAAAAAAGAAAGATATGCAGAAATTAATCAGGAAGTTACTAAGCTTTCAGTTCAGTTTTCACAAAACCTTTTGGCAGAAACTAATGATTTTGAAATTATTTTAGAAGAAGGTGATCTTGCCGGATTACCTGATGACATTATAAATTTAGCTCAACAAGAAGCAGAAAATAAATTTAAAAAAACTGAAGAGGATAAATATAAGGGTAAG
>Ga0208764_10002573_pt1 | contig 11400 bp, 10 predicted proteins | sample ETNtaG_18_FD_185762 | JGI IMG/M metagenome (GOLD analysis project Ga0208764, IMG submission 185762) | Marine microbial and viral communities from oxygen minimum zone, Eastern Pacific Ocean - ETNP201302SV91 (SPAdes) (version 2) | ecosystem: Environmental > Aquatic > Marine > Oceanic ... | reverse complement strand
GAGTTAAGACATACCCGCTTGCTGTTGTAATTGTAATTTTAATATTTGAGTGCGTTGTAATTTCTGAGGATTTAGAGGGAGTCCATTCAATAAGTCCTGTAGAGGAGATAGTCATACCATCAGGCTCATTACTCAGAGAATATGTGATCGTCCCTGAATAATTGTTGTCGGTGGTCACCTGGTACTGATAGCTCTGACCAAAAGTTACACTAGTTGCATTATCAGGAACTGAGCTCGGATCGAAAGAGATGTCTTCTGTGATAGAACTTGAACTACTTATAGAACTTGAACTACTCGATGACTCTTCCTCTGAAGAACAGGAGATCATAAGAGTAATACCAATGCAGTAAACTAATGTAATGTATAAAATATTTTTCATTTTTCTCCCTTAGACATAGCACCTTCAATTTGCATTATACTTCTCCTACATCCATCGCGCAAGAATAAACTCCAGTAGTAAAGTTGAGAAAAGGAATAAATTGCTGTTTGATGGGATGTGAAGGACGCAGCGTCGATTCAATCTGCTCAGATTTACGCTGAGCTTGATACTAAGCAAACAGAAGATTGCGGAGAAGCATTAACGGAAAGATAATAACACATGAAATCTCTATATGGACACCTAATTATTCTCAGGTCTAGCCACTAATTCTTCTAGTTAAAGAAGTTAACAAACCGAAATTCTACCCCTTGTCATGGAACATTTCTCATATATGAAAAAAGGACTCAAAATATATGATGCAAAGAAGGATATGGTTCCAAAATTCAGATGATATTAATAATTTTTATTCTTGAATGTTTTTTGTTTTCCTATAAGGTTAACAGCCTATTATATTGTTTAAGGCGTATGTTCTTTTGTGCCATTAAACATTTAATTAACTATCCAATATCAATCTTTATGGAGAAACCATGAGCAATTCATCATCAAGTAAGCTGGGTGGACAGTGCCTTGTAATTGGAGGAATTCTCTCCTTCTTAGTCTTTATAATTCAAATATTGGTCAGCGGACCTCCTCCTGGGAATGAACACATTTTTACTTATTTTGCAAATGAGACTCTTGCCAAGGGATCTGGAACAGTTATTTATACAATCTTGTGGACGTTTGGTAACGTACTGATTGCATTTGGCATCCTTGCACTTAATGGAAGCTTGCAGGAAAAGCAAAAAGATGGCTTGCTGGCTCTTGGTTCATTCCTGTTTATTGTGGGTCAGATCGGCTTCATGATAGCTACATCCATGGATGTAGCAATTATATATGCTCAGGATCCGATTGAAACTGCAGGAATAGCATCAAGACAAATGAGTGTATTTTTTATGTTTGGCCCAGTTACTTTTTTAGGTGCTGCTTTAGTTTCACTAAACCTTGCAAGCAGAGAATATATAAATGCACTTTATGCGCGAATAACTGCAGTTGTATTTCTAATTGTAATTCTCGCAATGTTTTACTCCTCCATTAACTTGGCAGATCCGGGGAATCATAGCATTCCATCTACGATTATGCCGGCTTTTGCAGGAATCAGTATTGCCCAATTTTTTGCAGTTATTTGGAATTTGATGGTCGGAATGAAAATGATGAAAAACTGATTTTCGAACCAAAAAAGGTAATTATTCGTAGGATACGGGCATACTCTTTCCAAAATATGTAAATCCCCCATTCCTCTAGGGGGATTTACAACTTGATTTTGAGTTTATGCGTGTCTTTGTATCCAGCCTTCTTTGCAGCTTCTAGGTGATCTCCGGAGCGTACATATTAAATATTTCTCTTGAAGCATGTTCATGCCAGACAAGAAAAACCCTTCTCCCGATCAATCTGAAATACGCAATGTAGAGAAGAGCGATCAAGAAGCTGGCTTTGAAATGATGGACAATTTTGAGCGATTCCATCAAAAGAATGAAGTGTTTCGACGATCATGGTGGGATGAGGGTATTCGCAGTGAAAAGTCCCAACTTTTCTATTCTACCTACCGCGATCCATTAAAATCCTGGCGTCATGCTGATGGTTTCACTCAAAAAGATTATGCATTCCGTAATGCAACTTGGCATGTAAGTGACATCTTTACCGAAATGAAAGAGAACGAAGATCGTCGTGAAGGTTTCTCTGACGCCTTCACTCTTTATCGTGATGTTGCAAAAGAGAAAATAATCTTTGATTCACCTCAAGCCGCAGCGGATGAAATCAAAAATGTCGCAAAACGATTTGGGGCTGATATTGTTGGAATTACATGCTATGACGAACGCTGGTTGTATACCCAAAAATTTAGTGACATGAGTGCAACTGAGCGGCCCAATGATATTCCCGAAGGGCTCAAATCTGTGATTGTGACAGCTCAAAGAATGGATCATGACCTTATTCGTACGGTACCCTCCGCATTGAGCGGTGCCGCTACAGGGTTAGGGTATTCACATGATGCTATGGTGGTGCTCTCTGTGGCACAATACCTTCGCAATTTAGGCTACAATGCCGTCGCCAGTATGAACGATTCGTCGCTCGCTATCCCAACAGCAATTCAGGCAGGTTTGGGAGAATATGGACGACATGGACTACTGATTACAAAAGAATTTGGGCCGCGAGTACGGCTGGGCAAAATTTTTACGGATCTGCCAATGGCCCTGGATAAACCCATCCATTTTGGTGTAAAAGAATTTTGTGAGATCTGCCAGGGATGCTCCTTGGGCTGCCCTGTCAAGGCAATTCCAAACGGTGTACCATCGACTCAAACCCACAATCAATCAAATATCAAAGGCATAAAAAAATGGACAGTGGACGGCGAGAAATGCTTTGGCTATTGGGTCGCGCAAAACAGTGATTGCTCTATCTGTATTCGTGTATGCCCCTATAACAAGGATTATTCTAAGTGGTGGTATCGAGTGGGGCGCTGGTTGGCAGGGACTCGCCTACGCCGATGGATGCTGGCCCTAGACATCAAACTGGGATATGGAAGAAGGATGCAGCCCAAACTCTGGTGGTAGAGAGAACGAGAAACATTGATATATTTTATGCGAAATTTCCTTTCTGTATTAAAAATATTCAGGTGAATAGGCTGAAAACAGAAGTATTTAAGCAAAAAATCATGTGTGACCACCCAAAACATAGAACCATTGAATTGGTTGACAAAGTTGCTATATTTGTTAATCGAGTATCTGCCTAGTTTTCCAAAGAATATTGTTTTGACGAAATGCTTAGACTTCCTGGATGATTAGAATGCCTTTAGGTTTGAAGTGAAGATCGTTGAAACTGAGAAAGTTCTCAATGGTTTGATTCGAACATTGCAGGTATTTGGACCTTTGCTTTTTGGCCTTCAACCTATGAAGCTTAACAGTTACTGTGCATTTAAATATAAGAGAAAAAGTTAGGAGACAAGATGGACAAAGACACCTTTTGGCTTTATGATTTAAAGGTAGAGGTTGTTGGTAGTGAGAAGCCGATGGTTTGCAACCATCAGGTTGGAGACTATTTTCTGGTCGAGGGTGAAAATTTAGTGTTTGGCGCTGACCAGCGTTTTCCAATGTACTCGCTTGCCTCTATTTTACCATTGCTTCCCGCTAAGCAACGAGATACCGATCTTCACGATTGGATGACGACCGACGCAGAAGTCGCCTGCACTGATCCTCATTGTGGTGGGCGTTTCAGAATCACAAGGACAGGTCGGCGGATATTCTCACATGCTGAGACAACAGGCTTACCAGACCAGCGCGGCGTGCCTTACTGGGCGAAAGAGCCCTCGATTGATTAGAATGGAGGTGAAGCATAAGTGTTGAAATAAGCCAATTGGGGCCAGATCACAAGGTTTCACGAGTGATCAAGGGCGGCTGGCAACTTGCCGGAGGGCACGGTTCGGTAGACCGCACTCAGGCCATTGCCGACATGACCACTTTTTTCGATGCTGGCATTCGAACATTCGACTGCGCCGATATTTATGTCGGGGTTGAAGAAATGATTGGAACATTCATAGAAACATTGCGTCGTGACCGTGGATCTGAGTCTGCCGGCAAAGTTAACGTCCACACCAAGCTTGTACCGGATCTGGATAGTCTATCCAGCATTGGAGCTACAGATATTGAGGGGATTATTGATCGTTCATTAAAAAGGCTGCGGCTCGATCAGCTCCATCTCGTACAGTTCTATTGGTGGAATTTATCGATCGGACGCCCGTATGAGACTCTGGAATGCCTCAAAAAGCTTTGCGAAAAAGGGAAAATCCGCCACCTAGGTGTGAATAACTGGGATGTGAAGCAAACGTCTCCTTTTGTCGAAATGGGGTTTGATATTGTCTCGACTCAGGTTCAGTACTCGCTTCTCGACCATCGTCCAGCCAGTGGATTGGCAAGTTGGTGTGCTGAAAATGATATAAAGTTGCTTTGTTACGGATCACTGGCAGGTGGGTTTCTCACTGAGCATTGGCTTGATCAACCTGACCCTGGTTTCGTGTTTGAAAATAGATCGCTAATCAAATACCGACTGATCGTTGATGAATTTGGTGGCTGGGATTATTTCCAAACACTGCTGAAAACGGTCAAAGTCATTGCTGAAAAACATGGTGTCTCGATGAGCGCAGTCGCCGCACGATATGTTCTAGATCAGCCCCAAGTCGGTGCAGTGATCATTGGAGCACGTTATGCGCATCATCTACCTCAGACGTTGTCGATATTTGAACTTTCTCTTGATCCAGATGACTATGCTGCGCTGGAAGCTGTTTTGGCCAAGCGTCATGGTCCTTCCGGATATGTTTATGAATTAGAGAGCGATAGGACAGGACGTCATGGCAGTATCATGAAATATAATCTCAACGCTTTATAAGGCAGCGAAGACAACGATGATTGAAACACAAAACCTGACAACTTCATTTGGTTTACTTAAGGCCGTTGATAATGTATCTTTGTCGGTGACCAAAGGATCAATTACTGGTCTGATTGGGCCAAATGGCGCTGGCAAGTCAACGTTGTTCAACACTTTAACCGGGGTCATTCGTCCCTCAAGCGGAGACATCCATTTTGATGGGAAACGAACCACAAAATCGCCGCCGGATGTGCTTTTCCGCCAGGGGCTGGCACACACATTTCAAATTCCAAGACCGTTCCCTCAGATGACCGTACTTGAAAATCTGATGCTTGCTCCAACAGGACAGGTTGGCGAGAGTCTCTTTGCCCCGTTCTTCATGAAGAAGAAGGTCAAGCATCAGGAGCGAGAGATACAGGCAAAAGCGATGGATATTCTCTCCTTTACGACGCTTGATACGATGGCTAATGACCCAGCTGGAAAACTGTCAGGCGGCCAAATGAAACTTTTGGAGCTTGCCCGGGTGCTGATGGGGGATCCCAAAGCCATTCTGCTTGATGAACCTTCTGCTGGAGTCAGCCCGGCTCTCACAGAGATTCTGGTGGAAAAGATTAAGGATCTCAATGCTCGTGGGCATACATTTTTTATTATCGAGCACGATATGGACTTCATCATGACTCACTGCGAGCCGGTGATTGCAATGGTATCAGGGCATGTGGTGTTTGAGGGCAGTGGGGAAGACGCACGCTCTGACCACCAGCTTGTGAATGCCTACCTGGGAGATATGACTTATGAGTGACACAGTCCTCAATGTGCAGTCGTTAACAGCGGGTTATGTCCCAGGCTTGCCAATCCTGAAGGACGTCAACATGTGTTTGGGCAGAGGTGAAATCGTCGCAGTGATCGGTCCAAATGGGGCTGGCAAGTCGACTCTCATCAAGGCTATTGCGGGTTTGGTGCTTGTCGAAGAGGGGACGATTATGCTTGGCGCACGAAACCTGGTTGGGATCAGGCCTGATGAAATGGCGATTTTTGGGATTGCTTATGTCCCACAAACAAACAACATTTTTAGAACCCTGACTATTCGGCAGAATCTCATGCTTGCTGCGAAACGGAGCGATGGTCTCGTCGATGATCTGATCGAGAGGATGTTCACGTTGTTCGAAATTCTGCGTGGTAAACAGATGGACAAAGGGGGGAAGTTATCTGGAGGTCAACGACAGATGCTGGCGATCGCGATGGCACTTGTGGCTGAACCTAAACTAATCCTCATGGATGAGCCCACGGCTGGACTAGCCCCTAAGGTTGCCGAAGAGATACTGTCACTTGTTCAAGACATCGCTGAGAAAGGAGTATCAGTTATATTTGTTGAGCAAAACGTTAAGGCTGCACTGAGTATCTCGAACCGGACGTATGTTCTGGCAGAGGGCCGAAATCAAATAGATGGTTCTACTCAGGAACTGATGGAAGGCCAAGTCATCAAGGAGATTTATCTAGGTGATAGGAGGATCGAAACATAATGATCCAGAATCTTTTTGACGGCATCCTTGTAGGTTCCATCCTTTCCCTGGGAGCTATCGGTCTCACCATGGTGATGCATATGCTACGTTTTGCCAATTTTTCTCATGCCGAACTGCTGTCCGTTGGTGCCTACGTTACGTTTGTTTTTGACAAGCTGCTTGAATCCATGGTACCAGCTTTTTCTCAAGCATTCGGTGGACTCAGTCTCACCTTCTCTCTCATTTTTGCGATTATTCTCTCAATGGGAGTGACTGGTGTATCGGCTATCATCATAGACTGGCTCGTCTTTCGCCGAATTCGCGACTCAGCCGGTCCCCTGTCAATGGTGTTCGCCTCTTTTGGTGTTGCCTTGATTGTGAGGAATCTGATCAGTCTGATTTTTGGCCTCAAACCTAAACTTTATAGTGAAGAGATTACATTTGCGGTGAGAGTTAGCCTGGATCCATTGATTCTCATTAAGTTAGACCAAGTCTTCGTTTTGTGTATGGCGCTCGTGATCATGTTAATATTCCACTTTGTTCTTTCACGCACCACTTTTGGTTACGCCTTGAAAGCCGTGTCCGAAAATCCAACTTTGTCGCAAATCAACGGTGTCCATCTGGCACTTATGATCCGGTTAATATGGTTAATTGGTGGTGGACTTGCCGCTGTGGCAGGAGTGTTTTATGGCCTCAACAACCAAGTGAGTTTTTTGATGGGAAACAATCTGGTACTTTCTTTGTTTGCTGCTGTCATAGTCGGGGGAATAGGCAGCATCTACGGTGCTGTGGTTGGAGGATTTTTGGTGGGACTGGCTTCTAACATGGCCCTCCTCATCCTGCCGTCCGGCTATAAACCTGCGGTGCCTTTTCTGATTATTCTGTTTATCCTTTCAATACGCCCTACAGGCTTATTTGGAGAAAAAAAATGATTGGCATCGTCTCTTATCTCGTTTTTTTCCTGACGATGGGCTTCGTTATGTCTATTGCCGTATTAGGTTTGAATTTGCAATGGGGTTATACGGGTCTGTTCAACGGCGGTGTGGCCGCGTTTTTTGGTGCGGGAGCTTACGGCCTCATTTTGTTAGGCGGGTCGAATAAAGCAGGTCAGATGATTGGGTTTGGTCTGCCTTATCCGTTTGCCGTGGCTGGAGCTGTGCTGTTGGCTGGATTATTGGCTTGGATTGTGGGTCTCATCACCACCCATCTGCGCCACGATTATTTAGCAATCGCGACTTTTGGCGTTGCGATTGCGCTGGAAAACTTTGCCCGCAATGCTGAACCTATTACTGGAGGAGCGAAAGGGTTAAGGGGGTTCGAACGCCCTTTAGAAAACGTCATTAATGATCCGTTTTGGTTTAATCTAGCTTACCTGATATTTGTGATTGTCGTTCTGATCATCGTCTACAATATTTTGGAGAATATTGGACAGTCACCTTTCGGACGTTTGTTACGGGCTATCCGCGAGGATGAAGTCGCCGCCCAATCCCTTGGAAAATCGCCTGCTCGTATACGACTCCAGGCGTTCATTTTCGGATCTATGATTATGGGACTGTCCGGGGCCCTTTACGCAACATTCTATGCCTTTATCAGCCCTCAGGACATTTTACCCATTCTCACATTCCAGATTTGGTCAATGCTGATTGTGGGCGGTAGTGGCAATAATAAGGGTGCCGTGTTCGGAACCCTGGTCGTTTGGGCTGGCTGGGTCGGTAGCGGTTGGGTCTTGACCCAATTTGCTCCAGTCGAGATGCAGCTTTATATAGGCACGATTCAATTCATTATGATTGGGCTCATCATTGTTTTGACTCTACTGATCAGACCCAAAGGTTTGCTCCCTGAAAAATTGATCCTCTCGCGGTCTGTAGCTAGGCTAAAACCCGAGTGACTGAATCTCTTTGAAGTAAAGGATTGACATTGACGATGGAGAGAAGGGACTATAGGTGATGATTAATCTCAATGACCAATTAAATTAGCAAAGGAGGAAAAACCTATGAAAGTGCTTATTTTATAACCCAGCTGCATTGAGCCCGATTAGGGAAATCAATGTCAATCACAATATTTTCAACAGAACCAGAAAGGAAATACTTATGAAAGATCTTATTTTTGGCCTAACAGCAATCAGTTTGATCGCACTTGCGCCAGGCTTATTATACTCAGCAGACTGTACCACCAAGGTAGGTGCGGTCCTCCCAACTTCGGTCGACTGGGGACGCCCTATTGCCGCGACAGCCAGGATGGCAGTAGATCTCTACAATAAAGCGGGAGGTGTCAAAGGATGCAAAGTTAAACTCATTTTACGGGATACTCAGGTCGATCCAAAAGTGGGCGTAGATGCAGCCAAAGCACTGGTTGATTTGGACAAGGTCCCTGTTTTGATTGGTGCGGTTTCCAGTGGTGTCTCTATGCCAATCCTTACATCTGTTTCTGTTCCATCCAACGTCATGCAAATATCTTGCTGTTCGTCATCAACCGTGTTTACTGGCCTTGCAAAGGATGGTAAGACAAAAGGACTTTGGTTTCGGACATTCACGACATCGCGTAATCATGCCGCGGTTGCAGCCAAGATCATCAAGGAAAAAGGGTATAATAATCTCGTCATCTTCTACAAGAACGACGATTGGGGACAGGATATCGGTAAATCGGTCAAAGCAGACCTCGAAGCATTAGGGGTTACTGTTAAGGCTTCAATAGCCATCAACGATGGACAGCCGTCCTACCGGGCTGAGGTAGTTAAAGCGCTGAAGAGTAATCCGGAAGCCGCTTATGTAGCACTCTACCCTAAGGAAGGGATTGCTACCATGCGAGAATGGATCTCTTTGGGAGGAACACAGAATTTGGTGGTTGCAAACTCTTTAAGATCCGAAGAGTTTCGCGACAGTGTAGGGATCAAATATTTGGGCAAGATGGTGGGTCACGATTCGGCTGCTCCCAGGACCGCATCCGCAGCCTCCTTTAAGGCGCTCTACAAGGAGGCCTTCAAGAAAGAACCATCCGGACCTGGTTTGCCCAACAGCTTCGATGCCGTCATGATCGCTTTGTTGGCCATGGAAGCATCACCGACTTTGTCTGGCGACGTGATCGCCAGTTCGGTGTCCAAAGTGACCGATCCCAATGGAACTCCTATCTTTCCAGACGAGTCCGGCATCAAACAGGCTAGAGCACTTTTAGCCCAGGGGAAAAGCATCCGCTATCAGGGAGGAACCGGTGCCGTCACCTTTGATCAGTATGGGGATGTTTCCGCCCCTGGTCTTAGTTGGAATTTTTCTGAAAAAGAAATTGTGGAACTTGATTATTTTACGAGTGATAATATCAACGATTTCATTAATTCACTGAAGAAATAAAGGGGCGAGCGTCGTTTAAAGATGTCCAGGGCGACTTAAACAGCCGGCCTGGACTGACTATTTGGGCTCCACAATAGCATCCGCTTCCATTTCCACCAGATACTCTTTGCCAACCAGGGAGGCTTGAATCAAGGTATTCGCTGGCAGGATGTGGCGAAACCGCTCTCCATGAGCACGGGCGATAGGTTCCCAATTTTCTAAGTAAGGGACATATATTCGTGTTCGGACGATATCCTCCAACTGCCCGCCAAAAGACTGAAGCACCCCTTCGATTTTGTCGATGACGAAGTGCATCTGAGCTGCTGAATCTTCTCCTCCGATCAAGCGATCACCATGTGTGGCCGTGGTTCCAGAGATCCAAATTTGATTGCCTCGACGGACTGCCCGGCAGTAACCGGCAATCTCCTCCCAGATGGTACCACTGGATACCCTGCCTAGGCCATCTGTGCCTGTCTCTACTATATTAGGGGGAGGGATCGTATCGACGTGATGACTGAGATCTCCAGTTGCTGTCAGGAAGGGTGGCTTTCGATATTCGTCACCACAATCTCCAGGAACAGGTTGTAACTTTGCCAAAGCGACACCTATCTCAGACTTGCTTTTCTCATCAAGTGAGAACTGAAACAAACGAAGGTTGTCCTGAAGATGCTCACTTTTACCGAGCCGCGCACCGATAATGATTCCGCCAACGGCTGGTTGCTCCAGTATGTAGCGGCATGCGACATTTGCCATGGATATCCCTTGTCTCTCAGCTACGTTGGCCACAGTATTTAAGAGGTTCTGAAATACTTCCCAACCCCCGACTTCGTAGATGAATCGTCTGTACTTCTGTTGAGACCATGTTTCTAAATCTTTCCCGTCAGGTTCCGGTTTGTTGAGCCAATGTTCTGTAAGGAACCCTCCTGCGACAGTTCCATAGACCAGTAGCTTGATCCCGTGTTCCAAACACAACTCGGTCATTCCACCACCGGGACGTTGGTCGAGGAGGGAGAAACACACCTGATTGGAGACAACCTCGATCCCACTGTGAACAATGATTCGCAGGTGAGCGGTATCGAAATTGGTCAAACCCAGATGGCGAATGAGTCCTTGCTCCTTGAGTTCCTGCAGCCAAAACAAGCAATCCAGCCAGTTCGGATCCGCATAATTCCAGGCATGGAATTGTAACAGATCCAGCCGCTCGACCTGCATTCGTTCCAGAGATCGTTTCACGGCCGCTTGAACGTCATCTCGTGTTGCAATTCCAGGCTTGGGGACCCATTTTGTCAGTAGTTGTACTGTATTCTCAGAACTCTGCTGCCGTCGAAACCGACCAACGATTTCTTCTGCAGATCCGTAATGATCGGCCATGTCAAATGTTGTGAGCCCTGCCTCGACGTAAGGTGACATAGCGGCGGCTGTTGCCTCATAATCCAGATGATGATCGTCTCGTTCCATGTCCCCAATCTGCCATAATCCTGTCAAGATACGGGAAATACTAAAACCTGATGCCAATTCGCAACGTTCTATTGTGGTATTCATATCGCTTAATCCGGTGGTAAGAATGAGAACTACTTTCAGCTTCTTTGACAGATCAACTTATCAAAATACAAAGCCAAGGTCAAAGGCTAAGGGCGTTTTATGCATCGACAAGGAGGGGGGATAAAAAACCTGAAACCAGCAAACTATTTTGAATGCTGGTGGCGGGGGAAGGATTTGAACCTTCGACCTTCGGGTTATGAGCCCGACGAGCTACCTGACTGCTCCACCCCGCTACTAGAATAAAAAATGAAGGATATTGATT
>Ga0208764_10002566_pt1 | contig 11414 bp, 14 predicted proteins | sample ETNtaG_18_FD_185762 | JGI IMG/M metagenome (GOLD analysis project Ga0208764, IMG submission 185762) | Marine microbial and viral communities from oxygen minimum zone, Eastern Pacific Ocean - ETNP201302SV91 (SPAdes) (version 2) | ecosystem: Environmental > Aquatic > Marine > Oceanic ... | reverse complement strand
CATTATTACCCTACGAATATTAAAGCGAATAATTATTCCTAGAAATAGATGATTTAAAATTATTCCAATAATTCCAAATAATAATTCATAGGTAAATATTCCTATTAACTCACAATCTTTTTTATTTATTGATCGTATTTGATATCTAAATGTGGCAGCAGAAAATGGAAATGGTGCTTGTTTATTTCTATGCAGTTTAACAGTAAAACTGGAACCTTCCTCCCAATTAGTTATAGTTTCATCCATGTAATTATATTTAGTAAAAACACGTCTAGTAGATCCTACGCCGCCGGATGGCTGTCCTAAGACAATAGTGTTTTGTATAAAAGAAATATATTTATGAGGAGTTGAAAAATCTCTTATCTGATCCCAAGCTTGATTCGCTTTAATTTTGCATTTTAAATTTATAGTAACTATATGTTTCAATATTTTAATTCGTATTAATTAAATCATTATAGATTATGGTTACTAATCTATCTGGATGATGATTTACATCCAATACTAGCGCGTCTTTTGGTTCAGAAAGCTCTAAAAACTGGCTATCTAATAAACTTGAAGGCATGAAATGATTACGTTCCTCAACGCGCCTTTTAATTAAACTTTTTGATCCTTTTAAATATACTAGATGAACATCTTTTCTATTTATTCCTAAAATTGAACGACTATGCCTGCTAAGCGCTGAACAAGCAAGGATTAAGCTTTTACTCTCATCGATATATTTATCCAATATAGTTCGCAAAGATTTTAACCAAGGTGCTCTATCTTTTTGGTTAAGAGAAATTCCATTTTTCATTTTCAGTATGTTTTGCTCTGGATGATAATCATCTGCATCTGCAAATACTGCATTCATTTTCTTTACTAAAAGCTTACCTATAGTGGTTTTGCCACTCCCACTAACGCCCATAATAACTATAACCATGATATTCTTATATAAATGTACTTATTATTAGTATTAATAAAATAGACACCATGCCGATCAATCCAGTGGTCACACTCCATGTTTTTAATGTATCTGGAACGCTCAGACCTAGATATCGATTTACTAACCAAAAACCTGAATCGTTTACATGCGAGAAACATGTTGCGCCAGCTGCGATTGAAATAACTAATAAGGCTAACATTTGGTCTGAATAGTTTAAATCACCAAGAATTGAAGCAATTAAGCCACTTGCAGTGAGCATAGCAACAGTAGCAGATCCCTGTGTAATTCTAATAATTACAGCCGTTATGAATGCAAGTAATAATGGAGGCAAATTGCTTGTAATAAGATATTTAGCAAACATATTACCTATACCAGAATCAATTAAAATCTGTTTTAGGACTCCACCAGCGCAAGTTACAAGTATAATTATTCCTGCAGGCTCTAATGCTTTAGTTGCAATATCTTGAATTTCCTGAGCATTGTATCCAGACTTCACACCAAGTATCCAAAAACATAGTACAGTAGTTATAAGCAAGGCGACCATTGGATTACCAATAAATGAAAGTATTCTTTTTACACTATTATCATTTTCTATTACAATTCCGGATATAGTATTTGCAATTATCAATCCCAGAGGTATTGCAATTAAGATTATAATATGCAATGTCTTTGGAAGTTCTCTTTTATGGTTTTTATTATCTTCATGTGAAATATCCATGTAGGATGGTACAGCGCCAGGAACTCTTCGAGAAATATATTTTGCATATATAGGACCAGCAATTATGGCAGAGGGAAGTCCAATGATTATACCAAATACCATTACCCATCCTAAATCTGCACCAAGAATCCCTGCTACAGCAATAGGTCCAGGAGTAGGTGGAATAAATGCATGCGTCACAGCTAAACCTGCTAATAGTGGTAAAGCATAACTAACTATAGGTTTTTTTGTGCTATTTGTTAATCCGTAAATAAGCGAGATAAGAATAATAAATGCCACATCAAAGAAAACTGGAATTGCGATAATAAATCCAACGCCCATTAGTGACCATTGAGCGTTCTTTTCTCCAAAACGATGAATTAATGAATCTGCAAGAACTTTTGCTCCCCCAGATACTTCTAACATTCTTCCAAACATTGCTCCAAGGCCAACTACCACAGCAATACTTGCTAAAGTATTGCCAATTCCTTTTGAAAGTGAATCTAGAACTCCTTCATAGCCCAACACCTATAACAATGCTACCAATTAGGAGTGCAACAAACGCATGTAGCTTTATTTTAACAATAAGATATAAAAGCAATGCAATTCCAGCGATAGCTGAACCTATCAATTGTGATTCAATCATCAATTAATTCTTATTGATATTTTTAATTGAATCATTACCTATGAAGAATCGTTTTGAATCCTTTATAGATATAGATATTACCTTTTCAGCATCTTGTATCATTGCGGATGCTAATAGATCTACATTCAGACCTGATCCATTTGATTCAAATATTCGTTCAAAAAAAGTTTTATTTTCAGGAAAACGAATCAACATGCCAGGCTTAAATATTGAAACGGTATCAAATGTATAATCAGATATAATTGTTTGTTCTTTTTGACCCATTGTCTTCATATATAATAAAGGATGTATCCAGTTAGCTGCCCATACATCATGATTGGCCCCTTTTGCAGATATTAGAGAAGCATGGGGTATTTTTGCTTGAGATGCCATTTTAGAAGCTTCTTTTGATATTCCATATTCGATATTTACAAATTCTTTTGCCCCCCCAGCTCGTTTTCTCGTAGTCCCAATGCAATTAAAAAATACATCATTATTATTCCAATAATTTTTAGTATTTGATAAGTCAAATAATGAATCTACTACTACATCGATCAACTTATTATGTTCATCGCCATCAAGCGCTGGTTTTCTACCTATAGATGTAACTTTTCTATATTTATCATTATTAAGTAATTGGTTTATCAATCTTTGACCCGTGGCACCGGTACCACCTATTATAATAGCATTAATTTGATCTTTATTTGGAGATGAAGTTGTATTCATGTGCTATTATGCATTCAATAAATATAATTTATCTTTTAATATAATAAGTTAGAGTCAGTTTTTATCACAATTCCTCCCATAGTACCAATAATAAATCCCCCATCAGTAGTATGATTAATCTCAAAGCCACCAAATCCATCCGTATATATATATAATGGATCTGCATTTGGAGCACTTTGATAAATCCAGGTACCATTATTCCTATGTTCTGCGGTCCATGCATAACCATCATCGGTAGTTGCAATTGAATAATATGGGATACGTTCCATCCATTTTAGTTGCGAAACAAACTCTTCATTCACACTGTTTCCTTCTTCATCTATCTGCATAATAAGCACTTTGGCTTTTTGACTGCATGTTCCTATATCGTAAAGATGATCGCATTTATTACCAATTAACATATATCCGCCTGATTTTATTGGTGATATATCATTTGCCATTTCCATATAAGGACCACCATGGGTCTTCTCCCATTCTACACCACCATTTTTTCTAGTTTTCACTATCCAAACATCTTTATAGTACATAAAGTTGAAAGAACATGGATAGCTCTGATTACCATGAGTTTTTTCACCCACAATCATTAACATTTCATCTGGTGTTTCAACTATAGACCTAAAAATATCATCTTCACATTGGCCACCATACCATTTACGGGTAAGTACATTACCCGTCTCACTAAACTTTACTAATTGTGCTTGCCCTGCTCCAGGACCACCTACTGCATAATAAAAACCATTACTGTGCTGCATTACATCTTCGTAGTATGGATATGCTCCATTTTGATGACTAGTATTTTTCCATTCCTCCACTCCATTTGCATCCGCTTTTACGATTCCTTCCCATCCAGCATACAAATATCCACCATCTTGCGTCTGAATTACTGCTCTGCCATTACCAAAAGCTCCTAAACTATATGTATTTTCCCATTCAGTATTGCCATATTTATCCATTTTTAATAGCCAAGCATCGGAAGTTCCTCCTGCAACAATATATCCTCCATCACTTGTCTGTTTAACAGCTAATCTGCCATTGCCAAGATCTCTTTCAAATGTAACTACTTCTTCTGATGAATCGTCAGAACAGGAAAAGGATATAGATAATAAAATAGAAAGAAGAAAATGATTCATTTTCATAGTAACAATATTACGTCTTAAATAATCTAAATAGCTAATGACAAAGACCTCTCTAATAAGATTTTGAACTCTTGGATATAAAGAAAAAATTATTCACATACTTCTTTTTATTTGGATCCAATTGAAATTCATAAATATCAAAATCTTTTAAGTGTGACATAGATTTACCATTAAAAAAGAAGCCATCATATCCATTACCATCAAGTAAGTCAAAAACTGCCAATACATTTTCTTCTCCACAGTGCCTTGCTTCCGACTCTAATACAATTATTGGTTGGAATTTATTTAATAGTTTCTGTCCACTCATTAAAACTTCTAACTCATGACCTTCAACATCGCATTTTATAAAATGAACTGGTATATGATTTTGGCCACAGAAATAATTATCAAGTGTAGTTGTCTTAACATTAATTTTTGTACTTACTCCATCATCTAGATTTTTATTATGTATCGATGCAGATGGGGATGTCTTTTTACCTGGCATTAATAAAGTACCTTCTCCTTTATTAGCTGATAATGCTAATAATTCCACATGGACATTATTTATTTTAGAATGATCAAGAATCTTATTTAGTTGATTATAAAGTCTTGGTTGAGGTTCAAATGCAAATACATTGCCATTTGCGCCTGTATATTTTGACATCCAATAAGTATATGCTCCCTTATGAGCGCCTATATCAATAGCAGTTTGACCGGGTTTTAGATGTTTCAGCATAAAACTAATTTCCTGCTTCTCAACCATAAGTCGATATCGCCAAGCGCGTAAAATCCAGCGTAAATAATCTTTTTTCATTTTTTTATCTATAAATATTTAGAAACAAAAAAACCCCACACTTGGTGGGGTTTAATTATTTAATTATTAATCTGTTAATTTTCAATTGTAATGGAACCCACACCATTTGTAGCCTCCCAAAAATTATAAAGACTTGTACCGTCATCTTCTTTTTTAGAAAACCATTCAGCAGTAGCATCTACCCTATTCCATTCATCGTCTGATAAAGCTGAATCCGTTATCACAACTACTAACAACTTAAAATCTTTTTGTGAATTATCTACAGAAGGCGCTCTTTCTCCTAAAAGTTCCTCCAAAGATTGAGGAGTATAAGTAGTTCTAGTATTAGCTGTAAAATCAAACGTTGAAGTATTAATAGCTAAAGATGTTAGATCTGTAAACATATCAAAATTTGAAACAGATGAGATTGGAATCATCCCCATAAGGTATAATTCTAATTCATTATATGGAATACCATTGCCACCATTTGCAAAGGGTCCAAATTCTTCGACAGTATATGAGTTATTGCCATTATCTATTAAAGTGCTTTGTTTAAAACCACCAAGTTGTCCTTTGGTGCTTCCGCCTGTAAACCCCCAATGGCTTCCATAGAGATACGAAGTTAGATTTGTTCCAGGCGCGTCTACAGAATGCGTCGGAAGCGCGAAATTTGCCCATTGATGTGCTAATTCGTGAAGTGCAGGTCCATATTTTAAATATTCCAATCCAGTGAGTTGCATCACAGCTTTCAGCTTACCTGAGGATCCATAGTCAGAAGAATAATCATAGATACCTTTTCCTATTCCTTCTACATTGTTAGATACACCAATTAACATACCATAATAATAAAGATTTGATGGTATTGATGGTTCATTTAATACTAAAAATATAAAATCATATTCATCTGGAAACTTATTATAGACATCATTTATTAGCGGTATTCTCATACCACTATTTGTAAACCCATCGTTATTGATCCAATCACTATACTCGCTAGTTGACATTCGGAGTGAAGAAACTCTATTATTTGAATGTAATTCATAATCGTATAAGGTATTATCTGAATCTGGTGATGATTCATCCTCACATGCAGTAAAGATGAAAAAGAATACTATGAACAAGGTTTGTATGAATCTCTTCATATAAGCAATATTACAAAGCTGTAGTACTAATGTCTAGAAACAAAAAACCCCAATAATTTGGGGCTTGTATTAAATATATTCATTAACATAACAAAATAATTATTATGGGTGAAAATGGTTACCGATTATTGGAATAGCTAATCCTACATGATATCCTGAAAATGTATTATTTTGTAAATCTAATTCAGAAATATCAATATTTTCCTTATAATATCCCGCTAAAAGGTATCCTCCGAAATATTTACGTCTTTTTAGTTTTTTTCCATCAATATAGGCAATTCCATATGCAGCACCAGACCAGAAACCACCATTAGAAAAATTAATTTGTAAATCATTATACCTATAAGATTTCTTTTCTTTTGATAAATATTTTTTACCGAATGCAAATCCAGGGAATAAATACGGTCCTTGTCCAGGATTACCAATCGATGGTACTGCAAAACCAATACTTATCTGGTATCCTTTTATATTATTCTTTTTATCAAATTCATAAGATATACCAATATAACCTCCCGGATGAGAGAGTTCACTAGGATCACCTTGTATAGATACATCTTGTCCATAAAGAAAAAAAACAAGTAGAAAGAATAGTAGAAATCGCTTCATAATAACAATATTACAAAGTAGCGTTTCTTATAGCTAGAAGCAAACCTTAGGTGCAAATAGATTCGAGTTGATAAAATATTAAAGTGAATATGAAATCAACGAATAATAAACCACTAATTTTAATACTTATGCATAATGATTAGATTTAATTAAATATAAAAAGAGATAATTACATTGAATACCTTAGACTATTTTTTTCTTATTGGAGATTTTTCAGTCGCAATTATATTAATAATTGGATTTGTTTTTGCTAATAAAAATAATTGGATTTCTTCAGAATATTATAGATTATTTTGGGTTGGATGTGTAATTGGAGCTTCGTGGGAATTTACATTTCTATTTTTAGGAGATGAATTTTTACACTCAGTAAAAGTCTGGCCATATGGACTCAATGGCTGGCCACGTAAATTAAGTCATTCTATATGGGATGGTGGAATATTCATGGTAGGTATATATTTATGTAAAAAATATTTAAAAGGTCCCTTATTCACATTATTCAATAAGAATGAATTAATGATTATGCTATCTTGGGGGATATTTCAGGAACTTTTAGTAGAATATTTATTTAATGGAAGAGTTTGGATTTATGAGCCTCTTCCATGGAATCCAATTATAATTCCAAAATTACCTGGTTCAGCTTTATTGTCTCCAGGATATACATTGATACCGCAAGCAATATGGATTATTGCTCCGATTATTTTCTATTTTATATGTTTAAAGATTATGAAAAACAGAACAATATAATAAAGTAATCAATATCACCACCAGCCGATAATTCTCCACCAAATAGATCCTACACCAAGCCAAACGACCAAATGATAGATAGATACTAGGAATCCAATCTTAAACCAACGTATTGGTGATGAATACCCATTCCCAAAGTAAATTATAACTGGACCTGTAGAATAATTCGTTAAACAACCACAGAGATTAGAAAAATAAGCAATAATTCCTACGATAATGAATGGGTTCAAATTAACATCTGATACAACCATGAATATAGCTGCTGCCAGAGCTGCAATATGGGCAGTGAGCATTGAAAAGAAATACATGGAATAAAAATAAATTATAGCAAGTGATAATAAAAGGAAGATAGGAGAAAAGCCTGATATATTTTGTTGTATACTATCTGTAAACCATTGAATAAAACCATGGTCCTTAAGGCTTGTTGCAAGTGTTAGAAATCCCCCTAACCAAATAAGCGTATCCCATGCCTTATGATTTTTCAACATTCTATCCCATGATATAACATTTAAAAGAAGAATAATAATAAGTCCCAATAGAGCTACGGTTGTAGTTCCCCAGCCATGTACTGGTTTAGTTGCCCAAAGGAAAAGCATTACCCCAAGTGTTAGCGCGGCCAATATTTCGGAGCGAGTCCATGGGCCTAAATCTTTTATATCATTTTTTATTTTATCTCGAATTGGCTGAATAGACTTGATCGTTGGTGGAGATAAATATTTAATAAAAATAGGAAGACCAGCAAGCCCAACTAACCCAGGCACAATACTTCCCAATGCCCATGTTAACCAATCAAATTCAATTTGAAATACATCATATGCTGCTTTTGACACCAAAGGGTTTGCTGCCATTCCGGTAAGAAACATTGCTGCGGTGATTAAATTTGCATGCGCTCCAATAAGATGCAGGTACTGACCTGCTTTTTCAGGAGATTGATTAGGAGTAGAATCCAATGTGCGTGACATAGAGTCCACAATAGGAGCAAGAATCCCTCCACCCCTAGCTGTATTAGACGGAACGAGTGGCCCCAGGATAAATTCTGCAGAACAGATAGCATACGCTAAACCTGTGATAGATCTTCCCAAAGCATGAATACAAAGCAACGAAATTCTTCTTCCTAATCCTATTTCGATTATTACACCTGCTATAAGAAAAGCTATAACGACTAGCCATGTAGTTGAATCACTGAAGCCTTTTAATGCATCTTTTAGTGATAGTAATCCAACTAATACTGAAAACAATAAACCAGTTAAAACACTTACTGACATAGGAAGAACTCGAACTAAAAGAGAGATAATAACTGAAATAAATACAATAAAAATATGATATCCTTTTGCTTCTAATCCTGAGGGTGGTCCATATATCCATAGGATTGATCCAGCAATAATAGGATATAGTATTTTTAAATTTTTAGTATTCATAGTGAAACCTACCCATTATTCTATAAATAAGTAATTATCATAAATATAAAATCATGAGTAGGTATATGTATAAGATTGATTATGGTATTTCTTTCTAGCTATACTTTAAATCCAATTATCATTAACTGCTGTACGTTCATTTGTGATCTGGCCCGTATTTACAATTCCTCTTGGTTCAATAAGCATAATATGACATTCTTTTTCAGCATAAGGCTTATGTTCTACCCCTTTTGGGACAACATACATTTCACCTTTAGTTAATTCTACTACTCTATCTCTAAACTCAATAATCATATTACCCTTAATTATAAAAAATACCTCATCAGTTGATTCATGATGATGCCAGATAAATTCTCCAGAAATCTTTGCTAATTTAAACTGATAATCATTCATTTCAGCAATAACCTTAGGACTCCAATAGTCACTGAATTTTTTTAACTTATTATTGATATTTATTTTTTTATTTTTCATATATAAATCTACAAATAATTACTTTTTAATATGTCTACATATACTCTAAAGGATCTAAAAAAAAACCCCGCATTTAACGGGGTTTTTTCTTTATCACTATAAAAGTTATTATTTTTTACTATACATAAAGAATAATATAGCAAGAACAGTGTTAATAGCAAGATTACCATAAACGGGAGGTCCTGATGCTTGTCCTGTTGTAAAATGATATCCAATAAGCAATACCCATAGAACGCCAATGACACCATATAATTGACCATATGATATCATAGCTTCACCTGCAATATCTGGAGTTCTCCAAGATAATAGACCAATTGAAATAAGAGAAATCCCCATTGCTTGAGCCAACGTTTGCAATTCAGGTGTCATATTAAAACCAGCCATTCCTAAAAACATTTCAGTATTAAAAAGAAAATTCAATCCATTTATGAATAAGATCACTCCATTGACCCGAAAAATCATTTGTAAGTTCATAAACCCTCCTTTATTTATTATTGTTATTATGAAAGACTTAAAATTCTCTTACAGCCCATAAATAATTGTTCCACTAAGAGAAATTCCTCCAACATCTTTTTTACTAATATCAGAATTATCGATTGCACCTACCAATTTGAATGATAGTCCTGCAGTAGCTTTCAGTTTATCATTTAAATTAATACCTACACCAATTTTTGGTTCAATTATAGAAAATTTTTCAGTTGCAGCTGAAACTATTCCACCTAGTCCTTCAGAACTTATTTTTCCTGAATACAAACCTACATCGGCAAAATAGTGTATAGCATCTTTAGGTTTTACAAAGGAGCCAAATAAAAGTCCAACATATCTATAGCTACTATATCCACCACCAATTTCTGTAATGCTAGACCCTAATGAACCACCAAGATAGATCGCATCATTAACTAGCACCCCACCTTGTCCACCTACCAGACCAGTTATATTTTGCATAACATTTGCAAAATTTATATTTAGACCTCCAAAATAACTTATTTCCATTTCACCGTCTAATAATGTTTCCCGATCTTGTGCGATCGTTTCAAAAGAGCAACAAAGCAGGACAAATAATATTAAATATCTCATTTTTTTCCTCATGTAGTATTGATATTACAAATCAGTAGTTTCAATGCCTAGAAACAAAAATACAGCTTTATAAAGTGGGATTTGATTCTTTATTAAACATCCATTTTAATATTTTTTTTGATTGCTCAGACCATGCTAGCTCAGTATGTGACTCTCCATTTGCTATCCAAAACAAAAGATCATTCTCTGGAAATTCTTTATATTCAAGCAGTTTAATAAATCTTTCAACACCTTTAATCAACATTGCATCCAAATCTTCAGTGCCATTAACAATTGAAAGCTTAAGATATTCTGGAACTTTAGAATTTTCTATTGTGCTTAAGTAATCAAAATTGTTATATACCAATGCTGGGGAAAGACAAGCTGCCATTGAAAATACAGAATTTAATTCCCACCCAAGATAAAGAGATATAAGTCCACCCATAGAAGCGCCCATTGTTCCAATTCTTTCATTAGAGATATTATATTGTTTTTTTAATTCTGGTAATAGCTCCTTACTGAGAGCATTTCCATAATTTTTACCATCTTCCATCGGATTATATTCCAAAGATCGATCCTTTGTATTAGCAACACCTACCATGATAATCGGCTCAATTACATTTGCATTTATCATTTCTGCAACAGTTTCATCTAAATGCCATTCATTACCAGACATAGATCCGCCTGGATAAAAAATATTCTGGCCATCATGAATTATTAGCAAAGGGTATTCTTTATCATTATTTAATTGATACTCATTAGGAAGCCATACAAAAATTTGTCTATTATTATTTAAAATTTTTGAGTGAAATGTATGAAGAAACACATCCCCTGTAATTTGATTATTTTGATAAGCCTCTTTTTCAGATAGAACTGAGAAATTATCACATGAGGAAATAATAATTATGGATATAGATAAAAAAGTTTTTTGTAGAAATCGTTTCATAATAGCAATATTACAAATTGGTAGCCCTAAATGTCTAGAAACAAAAAACCCCACGAATGTGGAGCTTGATTGAGTCATAGGCGTTTCATTTAGATTTAGAACCGAAAATTCAAACCAACAAAAGGAAAAACACCAGTGTCACCACCATCTTCA
>Ga0208764_10002565_pt1 | contig 11414 bp, 6 predicted proteins | sample ETNtaG_18_FD_185762 | JGI IMG/M metagenome (GOLD analysis project Ga0208764, IMG submission 185762) | Marine microbial and viral communities from oxygen minimum zone, Eastern Pacific Ocean - ETNP201302SV91 (SPAdes) (version 2) | ecosystem: Environmental > Aquatic > Marine > Oceanic ... | reverse complement strand
TGATTGGGAAGATAATAATCTAATATAGAATTATAAGAAGTGTTAATTTTTCTAACATCTACTTCAATCAATTAATTAAAAAGAAAATCTAACTATGAAAACAAAATTCAGTAAAACCGTTGGGTTAATCGTATTGATCAGTTGTCAATTGGTTGCTCAAAAACCCACAAACGATATTTCACAAGATCTAAGTTGGAGGAATATAGGGCCCGCTAATATGATGGGGAGGGTTGCTGCTATTGATGCATTGGATGATGATTACCGTACAGTTTTGATCGCTTCAGCTTCAGGGGGCGTTTTTAAATCAACCAATGCAGGTATGACTTGGGAGGCAATATTTGATCATTACGGAGCAGGGTCAATTGGATCTGTCGCTTTTTTTCAGCCAGACCCTAATATTATTTGGGTAGGAACGGGTGAATCAGCAAATAGAAACTCAAGTGCATATGGTGATGGTATTTACAAATCTATTGATGGAGGAAAAACATTTAAAAATATGGGTCTTGAAAGCACACATCAAATTGCAGAGATTCAGCCGCATCCGACTGACCCCAATATATTATATGTGGCTGCTGTAGGACATTTGTGGGGTTATTCAGGTGAGCGTGGATTATTTAAAACTATTGATGGCGGTAAGACTTGGGAAAAACTTATAAATGGTTTACCAAATGATGGTAAGACGGGTTGTACAGAAATTATTATGCATCCAAAAAACCCCAATATCCTTTTTGCTGGATTTTATCATCGGATAAGACAACCAGCCAGTTTTTATAGTGGAGGTGCTAATGGAGGTCTATATAAATCTATTGATGGGGGGAAAAGTTGGAGAAAAATAAAAAAAGGTCTTGCAAAAGGCTCGAGTGGAATGATTGATATATCAATTCATTTAAATAATCCTGATATTATGGTAATGGCATATGAGGCGGATGAACAATTACCATTGGATCAGCCTGGTAGTGGTGTTTATCGATCTAATGATGGTGGAGAATCATGGGAATTTTTGTTAAAGCATGCTGTTCGACCCTTTTATCATGGACAGATAGAAATAGATCCAATTGATGATAAAAATATCTATGTTGTATCTAGACAATTTATGATCTCCAATGATGGGGGAAAGACCTTTAAGTCACGTCATTGGAGGACTGATGGAGGTGATGACCATGATATGTGGATTGCACCTTATGATAATAACATAATGTACCTTGCAACCGACCAAGGTGCGAGATTGTCCGTAGATGGTGGAGTGACTTGGCTAAACTTTAACAATATGGCTATTGGACAGTATTATGCGATTGGCGTTGATATGCGCGATCCTTATTTTGTTCTTGGAGGTTTACAGGATTGCGCTTTATGGTTAACTCCAAGTAATAGTAGAGAAGTTAGAGGTATTTTAAATATGCACAGCACTTGGGTTGCTGAAGGAGATGGTTTCCACTCACAAATTGATCCTAAGGATTGGGAAACTATTTATACCGTAAATCATGTTGGATTTTTAGCAAGACAGAATGTAGTTACAAGAGAGTATAAGTATATCACTCCAACGCCAGAAACGATAACTAACTTCAAAGAGTTTGTAGATTATAATTATGATGAGACTCCAAATATTTACACTATAGATCCAGGTGAGCATTGGTTTTTTGGGGAGAGAGCAGAAAGGCCTTTATTGCCTCCTCAATTTCGATTTAATTGGAGTAGTCCATTCATCATTTCCGCTAATGATAACCAAACTGTTTATTTTGGTTCGAATTATCTTTTCAAATCAAATGATAGGGGAGATAGTTGGAAAATAATTAGCCCAGATCTTACAACAAACGATTCTGAATTAAGAAATACATCAAAAGGAGGAGGATTAACCAATAGTAATACTGGTGGCGAAAACCACTTTACTATTGTTACAGTTAGCGACTCACCTTTAAACCCTAATGTGATTTGGGTTGGGACCGATGATGGTAATGTACAAGTAACAAAAAATGGTGGAAGAACATGGTCTAATGTCAAAAAAAATATAGATGGCATTCCTGAAAAAATTTGGGTCAGTCGAGTTATCGCATCGAGCCATAAAAAAGGTAGGGCCTATGTAACTTTTGATAACCATCGTTATGATGACAATAAACCTTATGTTTACCGAACAGATGATTTTGGTAAATCATGGAAAAATATTACAGCTAATTTGCCAGAAAAGTACAGCACCTATGTTATTAAAGAAGATTATGAGAATTCAAATTTACTTTTTGTTGGGACTGAAGCTACCGTTCATACAACTTTAGATGGTGGAAAATCATGGATGACATTAAACAAGAATTTACCAACGGTTGCAGTGCATGATCTGGTTGTCCATCCTAGAGAAGGAGACTTAATTATCGGTACTCATGGTAGAAGCATATGGATTTTGGATGACATAAGTCCTTTAAGGCAGCTAACTAAAAAAATTACAAATAAAGAAATCCATTTATTTAGTAATAAAACTGCAACAAAATGGCGCAAAATTAATACAGGTAGAAAGCAACCATTTTTTGAGTTTCGTGGGGAGAATCCACCATCTGGAGGCCTAATTCATTATTACAGTAACTCTGTTTTAGACGATAGTGCCAAAATAATTATAATAGATAAAAAAACAGATCGAACATATACAATGAAAAGCCCAGTTAAGGCAGGTATTAATCGAGCTATTTGGCCCTTAGTCTTAAAGCGCTCGGTCAGTGAATCAAATGACTATAAACAGCATTTATCAAATGTGATTGCAATGCTGAAAGATCGAGTCAAAGATAAAAGATTATTAGCGGAGCTAGATGAAATTCAAATTAAAAATAATAATGGAGCTAGCTTTAAAGATCTGAACCAGGTGCGCAGTGCATTGGTAAAAAAATATAATATGTTTGCAGAGGGGAAAGTTTTATTTGGGCCAAAACTTTACAGCAATGTGCAGGCAAGCTCCGGTTCGTATATCATAGAGCTAATTATTAATAATAATTCGTATAAAGGTAAAATAATAGTCCGTAATGACCCTATAAGAGAAGATACCTCCCAATAAAAGGAGGTATCTACTAGTTTGAAATTGGAATTGTGTCAGAACAACAAACTAAAGGAATTCAAGGAGTGAAGCTTGCTAGTCTCCCAATTTCAATAAAAATTTATATAATATAACATAATATAACAATATATAATTTTGTATTCTAATCACTTTGTATTTAATTCGATACATTAAAATATAGTAATTAATTTATTTTCAGGGGATTTGATGAAAAAACAACTAGCAATGCAACAACTAATTAATGAATCTAATCTTGCTATTAGTGAGATCTGCGAGATGCTTAATGTGAGTAGATTTATTGTTCATAAATGGAGAAGTGGAGATTCTAATCCACGTCGAGAAAATTTAAATAAACTAGCTCAAATTAATAATGTTAAATTAATTTGGAAGAATAACGACAACGTATCTATAGAGCAAGTTAACCAAGTCAATTACAAAGAAGAACATGCCAAAGAATCTCTTCCTCTTGATCTGATTATTAATAATCAGGTTGAGCTGATCGATATTCTTAAAAAAGAGAATAGTAAGCTAAAAAATAACATTAATAAATTTCGTCGTTCAAAAAAAATAACCACTGAATTTGATTATTCTATAGTTCGAACAATACATCCTGAAGAAATTGTAAAAATTATTGTGCCTGATGAAGGCCTTTTAGGGTACACTCAAAAAGAATTCATCAAGTTGTCTAAGCTTTGGCCTTCTTCGCCACTTTACTCAAGGAAAGATCAAGAGTCCCTGAAAAAATTTGAAAAAGTTCGCATTGATCTTGCTGAAACACTTGGAATTAGCCACTTTGATATTTCAGATCATATTTTATATAAAATGAAAGATAGAAATAAAAAGTGGGGATACTTTACTAAATACTACGATATTGAGATGAATTCAATCAATGTATATGTAAAGTTTTTAGATTTCGCCAACTAAAAAATAACAAAAACACACCTTTTATTGACATAATACATTATTAATGTAGTTTTATTGGTATATTGTGATATATATTATAAAATAAATGAATATTAATAAAAGCAATCTCAAGAAAGTAATTGACCATCAGTCTGATTTAATTAATAGGCTAAAGCAGGAGAATCAAAATTTATCTTTTTCAGATAATTCTTATTATCAAAGCGTAGTAGATAGTAATGATTATTATATTGTCCTAGGTATTGATCCAGTAAGGATTATAGATGTACATAATGTTCCAGAAAAAGGTCTTTTAGGATATACCCAAAAAGAATTTATTCGTAACGTATTTGAGTTTGAATCTGACGTAATGTTCCCAGGAGAAGATATTAAGCTAATTTTAAACGAGCACTATAAACGAATGTCAATTGCTGAATCTTTGAGTCTCGAACATTTTGATATTGGATTAAAGATTAATTTTATCTGCAAAGATAGCTCTTTAATAGAAGCTGATTATATTAGTTATTATAATATGATTAAAAAAGAATGCAAAACTTTTATTAAATTTTTACCATATAGAAAATCTAAAGTAATAAATTAATTTCTCTTTATAATATATTATAATATATTATTATATATTGACATATAAATATCCTCAGTTGTACTTTCTATTAATTAGATGCAATACCATAAAGCATCTAAATAAATAAAAAGTATGGAGATTTAAAATGAAGAAACTTAAAGTTTTTTTCGTAGGTATATTTAGTGCGCTTCATATTATTTTTGCTCAGGTTGGTCAATTGACTGGCTTAGTATCGTCCGAATCTGGCGAAGGACTAGCTGGAGCAAATGTAATATTAGAGGGAACTAGTTATGGTACTGCGGCTAATATTTCTGGTGAATATAATATTACGAATGTTCCTGAAGGAACATATACAGTAACAGTAACTTATGTTGGTTATGCCAATGGAAGTCAAGAGGTAACTGTTGTTGCAGGTGAAGAGGCTAAAGCTGACTTTTCTTTAAGGACATCGGCTATCAACCTTGATCAAGTGGTTGTAACGGGAACTGGAGCACCAGCAAAACGAAAAGCCTTAGGCCAAACCATTAATTCAATAAGTTCAGAAGATTTAAATTCTGGTTCAGTTCAAACTGTGACTGATGCACTTCAAGGGCGAATACCTGGTCTAGTTGGGGCGAATATGGGGGGACAAGGTGGCGCATCAAGAATACGACTCAGAGGTACAGTTAGTTTAACACAGCGGAATCAGCCGCTTATATATATAGATGGAGTTAGAATAGATAATAGTATGACGGATAATGCATCTATTTCTACTTCTCGTTTGAATGATATTGACCCAAATAATATTGATCGTATAGAAGTGATTAAAGGTGCAGCTGCTGCAACTTTGTTTGGAACTGAAGCTTCTAGTGGTGTCATTCAGATTTTTACTAAGCGTGGTATAATAAGTGCTCCACAGTACAGCTTTAGAACAAATCAGAAAATTGCAAAAATTGATGCTAAAAATCGCGTTGATGACAATTATGGTTATGATTCTGCAACAAGAACTATTATGACCAATAATCCAGCTGTTGATTACATGCAAAATGCTCACCAGAAAGATTATTCTTTTTCAGTAAGAGGTGGAACTCCTGGTACAAAATATTATGCTTCTGCATCTTGGGCAGATCACCCAGGTTCGCAGCCAAAGAACAGTGTAGATAAGTGGAGTGTTCGTACAGCGCTTGATTTTAAAAATACTGATAAGCTCACCACAAGTATTGATGTTAGTTTAACTGAAAATACAATGATGGCACCTATGCCTTGGTGGGGATTTTGGGCTGAAATCATGTTGGCTGATCCGTCAAATGTATCTGAATTAAGACCATATGGAGGCCAGGATTATACAGTAGCTGGTGCTTTAACATGGGACTCAGAAGAAGTGACAGATAACCGATTGATTAGTGGTAAGTTAGATTACAGATGGAACGACCAAGTTCGATCTAGTTTCCAACTAGGATTAAATGATGTGTTGATAAAAACAACTCGTTTTGTTCCTAAAGGTGGCGCAAATCCAGCTTCACCATCAAAAGGTGCTAGGGATAGATGGCATAGAGAAAAAGATATTGTCACATTAGATTTCAAGACAAATGCTAACTTTCAAATTTCTGATAAGCTGACATCGTCTACTGTTTTTGGAGCACAAAGTTTTACAGAAATCACGAATCAGCAACAAGTTTCAGTTAATAACTTCCCATCTGCTGCCTTAAGTACATTAAGAGGTGGGTCATCAGTTAGTAATGTTGATGAATTTGAAGAAACAGTTATTAATGCTGGTGTTTTTGTCCAAGAACAATTGGGCTTAGATGACCGCTTGTTTTTGACAGTTGGACTGCGCATGGATGGAAATTCTGCATTCGGTAAAGATTTTGGTTTTCAACAATATCCAAAAGCAGGACTATCGTGGGTTGTTTCAGAGGAGCCTTTTTGGAACTTTAGTGCAATAAATCAATTTAGATTACGCGCTGCCTATGGAACATCCGGTCTACAACCAGGAGCATTTGATGCTATGCGTACATGGCAGCCTTCTTCTGGAATTGAGAATAATCAGGCTGTATTACCATTAAACTTGGGTAATCCGGATCTTAAGCCGGAACGTTCTACCGAGATTGAATTTGGAATGGAATTCACAGCTTTAAATGATTTATTAGGTGTTGAGGCAGTATACTATAGTCAAGAAACAGTTGATGCATTATTACCCGTATCTCTATCACCTTCACTTGGGTTTTTACAATCTCAGCTAACTAACATTGGAGGAATGGAATCAAAGGGACTTGAATTATCAGGTAATTGGACTGTTTATCAAAAGGATCAAGTTTCTGTAAAGCTTGAAGGTTCATACACAAGTATTGACCAGAAAGTCACTGATATGGGTGGTGTACCTCCTTTCCGTATTGAAGGTCGTCGTCGTTGGAGTCAGATTAAAGAAGGTTATCAGCCAGGTGCGATTATTGCACCTGTACATGATCCAGCTAATCCTTGGTCTACTAGTGTACCCATTGCCGAAGTAACTAGCCGAAAAGAGATCACGCCTAATTTATTGAAAGATGCTAATGGTGATGATGTCCTACAGTACATTGGAAATTCTTCACCTACCTTCACGTATACTTTTGGTGGTACGGTGAAATTATCAAATTCGCTTTCGCTAAGAGCTTTATTTCGTGGTGAAGGTGATTTCTTAATATCAAGAGAGTCTGAATTGATTAGACAAAACTTGGGTTATAATAAAACAGCAGCTGATTTAGCTTTTGCTTTAGATCCAGCTAATAATGTTTCATTAGAAGAACGTACAAAGCAAATAGAAGCTTATGGTATGAGACATCCCAATGTTTTTAGTGACTGGATGGAGGCGGGTGATTATCTAAAATTCCAAGAGCTTTCATTGAATTGGCAAGTGCCAAAAGATCTTACAAATCGGTTGAACGTGAAAGCTGCTACGGTCTCTTTGAATGCTCGCAACTTACATATTTTCACTAATTTTGGTGGATACATTGATCCAGGTGGCGGCCGCGGTTCTAGGAGCGAATTCCTGCAAAACATTGACTATATGTCAGGACCAAGTCCTATTTTCTATGGTATCGCCATTAATACAACATTTTAAGTGGAGGGATAAAAAAATGAAAAATAATAAAAGAGTTAAAAAATTCTCCGCTGGTTTGTTAATTGGTGCTATTACCATATTTACAATTTCCTGTGAGGATTTTGAAGTTGACAATCCAACAAATATTGTGGATGATCAGCTCAACGACGAAGGTTTAGCAACTGCATTAGGTAATACACCAGAGGTAGCTGTTGCAGCAGCTCTTGACGATGCAATCGTTTGGTCTGCTGCATGTTCAGATGAAGGGTTTTTATCTGGATCAGGTACATTTAGAATCATGATTGATGAAGGCTTCATGGATGGCTATAATCAGCAATATGATAATCTATACAATGATCTTGCCTCTGCTAGATGGATTGCTGATGATGCAACAAAACGTGTAATAGAGCTAGTTACAACACCAAATTCAGATGTGAGAGTAGCAAATGGTTATTTTTGGGGTGCAATGGCACGTATGACATTAGCTGACCATTTTGAGCAGGTCGTATATGATGGTGGAGCTCCAATTACTCCTACCAAAGCTATGGAAGATGCTATTGCATTATTTCAACAAGCAGCGACTGTTGCTTCAGCGGCAGGAAATACATCTCTTGCAGCAGCATCACATGGTGCAATTGCTCGTGCACATAGAGCTATTTACTTTGATAATAAAAATGAGAAACAATCAGAGGACATGGCAACATTTAAAAAAGCGAGCGATGCAGCAAAAGCCGCATTGGCTTTATCAGGTACCTATGTTGAATATGCAAATTACGCCCCTCCAGGTGCGACAAACTTTGTATATGCTTCTGTTAATGCCTCTAGATATAATCGGATGGATCCTAAATATGCAAATATGAAAGATCCAGTTAGTGGGGTGTTAGATCCTAGGATTAAGCATGGCCCTAAAGTAAATAACTCTCCGAGGACAGGGGATCCAGTATATTTAATTACAAAATATCCTGATGAAGGTGCTGATATTCCAGTGAGTCGAGCAGCTGAAGCTAGATTAATTATCGCTGAATATGCTGTCATGACAAATGATCTCACAACTGCCGTCACCTATATTAATGAAAATCGTACAGCTGTAGGTTTATCGGCATTTGCAAGTACTGATAAAGCTGCTATACTAACACAACTAAAGTATGAGCGCTCAGTAGAATTATGGTATGAAGGTCGTCGCTGGCAAGATATGCGTTACTATGAAATTATTCCTGATCGATGGGCTTCAGCCAATAAAACATTAGGAATACATAGAAGATGGCCAGTATCTCAGCGTGAAAAGGATAATATGGGTAACTAAATCATAGTCATTAAATATAAAATTCATTAAGCTAGAAAAAATAGGGTAGCTCTCAATTCTGATCTACCCTATTTTTTTCTAATTTTTTAATATAATTAATTACCGATTGGAACAAAACATGAATCAAAAAAAATATAATAATATCGTAAATAAACTTTTTCAATATGGAAAATATATTGTCTTAATTGCAACTTTATTACCTCTATTTGGTCAAAATGATGCTGTTAGTGATAAGAAGAAAAAAGAAATATTTAAGGTAGCAAAGCTTACATCTCAGGGTCCTAATGCAGCCCCAAAAAGAAAAAAAGGTGAAGGAAAAGGTCCATACAAAAGATTAGTTATTAGAGGTGCAACTGTCATTGATGGAACTGGTGGACCACCACGCGGTCCTATAGATATCGTTATTGAAAATAATAAGATTGTCAAAGTGCAAAATGTAGGTTATCCTGGTATCCCAATTGATGATTCAAAGCGTCCAAAGAAAGGTGATTATGAAATTGATGCCTCAGGAAAGTATGTTCTCCCTGGTTTTGTAGATCTTCATATGCATTCAGGAAATCAGTTCAAAGCCCCTGATGCTGAATATACCTATAAACTTTGGATGGCTCATGGTATTACTACGATAAGAGGAGTAGCACTTGGACCAACTGAATGGTCATTGAAAGAAAAAGAAAGAAGTGAAAGGAATGAAATCGTAGCACCACGTATTTATGTTTATGATCGACCTGGTAATGGTGGGGATTGGAAAGGTGGACCAATTAATGATCCTCAAACAGCAAAGCAGTGGGTAAGATACGCTAAGAAAAAAGGAATCGATGGCTTAAAGCTTACCTCACCAAGACCTAAAATAATGAAAGCTTTATTAGATGAGGCAAATGCTAGTGGTATGGGTTCTGTTGCTCATCTAGCTCAGACTGGAGTTGCGCAGATGAATTTGATTGACGCTGCACGTTTAGGTTTAAAAAATCAAACGCACTTTTATGGATTGTTTGAAGCCTTATATAAAGATTATGATGTTCAGCCGTGGCCTTACGATATGAACTATAATAATGAGCAACACCGCTTTGGTCAAGTAGGTAGGCAATGGAATTTGATTCATGAAAGAGGCTCTCCAGAATGGAAAGCTCTTATTAAAGAATTACTTGAATATGATTTTATTATTGATCCTACAATGACAGCGTATATAGCTACAAGAGATGTAATGCGTGCTCAAACTGCTGTCTGGCATGAAAAGTATACACTACCTTCTTTGTGGGATTATTATATACCCAGTAGATATAACCATGGTGCATACTATTTTGATTGGAATACTGCAGATGAAGTTGCCTGGAGAAACTTTTATAGAGTTTGGATGTCGTTCTTAAATGATTATAAAAATGCAGGTGGACGTGTTACTGTAAGTTCAGATGCTGGTTATACATATAATCTTTTTGGATTTTCTTCAATTGAAGAAATGGAATTATTACAGGAAGCGGGATTTCATCCACTTGAGGTTTTTAGGGGTGCAACGATGCATGGTGCAGAGGCTATTTTTGAGCCCAAAGGAGAGGATATTAAATTTGGCGTTGTTCGTGCTGGATTACTTGCAGATTTAATCATAATAGGTGAAAATCCTGTTGAAAATCTAAAAGTATTGTATGGTACTGGCGCAGTTCGATTAAACAATGAAACTGCTGACGCCGAGCTAGTGGGTGGTATTCTTTATACCATTAAAGATGGTATCATATACGATGCAAAACAGCTATTAAAAGATGTTGAGGTAATGGTTGAAAAGCAAAAAAGAGAAAGAGGTCCTTTAAAAGAGATAAAGTGGAAAAAATAAGAGATGATAATATTTCTTGTTACCTCTTTGAGTGTGTTTACTCTTGTCTTCTCAGGCTATTTTGTTAAAGATCTAATCAACAATAAAAATAATCTTGAGAAACAAACTAGTTATGTAATTACTGGTATTATTGGTTTTATTACGAATTTTTTTGATACCTTAGGAATTGGAAGTTTTGCTCCTTTAACTGCTTCGTTAAGAGGTCTAAAACAAATTCAGGATAAACATCTACCCGGGACTTTAAATGTTTCGGTTACAATACCAGTGATGATTGAAGCCTTAGTCTTTATAACAATAATAGAAGTAGAGAAGTTTACTTTGATTTTTATGGTTTTGGCAGCAATGATTGGCAGTTTATTTGGTGCAGGGATTATTAGCAAATTACCTGAAAAAACTATTAATCGTGTTTTAGGCTTTGCATTATTGGCAACTGCTTTTTTGATGACGTCGGGACAGATGGGATGGATTAAAGCTCTAGGTGTGGGGTCTGCAATAGGATTGGAAGGATTCAAGTTAGTTTTTGCAGTACTTATAAATGTTGTTCTAGGGGCATTGCAAGCCTCTGGATTAGGAATGTATGCACCTAGTATGGCTCTCGTATATCTTTTAGGGCTTTCTCCAAAAGTTGCATTTCCCATTATGATGGCCTCGTCCGCTTTTGCCTTACCATCTGCATCCATACGATATGTGAAAGAAAAAGTTTACAATCGAAAAGCT
>Ga0208764_10002564_pt1 | contig 11418 bp, 12 predicted proteins | sample ETNtaG_18_FD_185762 | JGI IMG/M metagenome (GOLD analysis project Ga0208764, IMG submission 185762) | Marine microbial and viral communities from oxygen minimum zone, Eastern Pacific Ocean - ETNP201302SV91 (SPAdes) (version 2) | ecosystem: Environmental > Aquatic > Marine > Oceanic ... | reverse complement strand
ATTAAAACACTGGGGTGCTTTTATAAGCACAACAAGTAGCGAGAAGAATAAAGATTTACTATCAAATTTAGGTGCTGATAATACTATTAATTATCAGAAAGAATGCTTTTCTAAATTACTCACCGACTATGACTTAGTTTATGATTGTCTGGGTTATTTTGGAGGAGATGAAGAAGTTAAAAAATCTATTAGTATTTTACATAAAATTTCTACTTCGAACTATATAACCCTAAATCATCCCTTTATTAAAGAGATAGACAGCAAAGGTCTCTTGAGAGGCTTGCCAAGTGCTTTAATGAAGAGACAAAATATGAAAAGATTATATAGTCCAATAGGCGTTCATTGGTCTCTTTACAGACCCAGTTTAAGTGGATTAGAAGAAATCGGAAGACTTGTCAATGAAGGAATAATTAAACCAGTAATAGACTCCTCTATTGAGTTAGATGAAATTCAGAAAGGGCATATAAGAATGGAATCTTCAAGAACTGTAGGAAAAATAAGTTTAAATATAAATGACTAAACTAAGCGTAAATTTAAATAAGATTGCCTGGTTAAGGAATGCCAGAGGAGGTTTTAATCCAGATATTCTAGAAATGGCTTCTATCTGTATAAGCTCAGGAGCTGATGGCATAACCGTTCATCCTAGAAGTGATATGAGACATATAGAACCAGAAGATGTAATTAATTTAAAAAAATTTACTATACAAAAAGGAGTTGAATTTAATATTGAAGGAAATCCTTTTTCTGAAGCAGAGAATGACTACCCTGGCTTTATGAATCTAGTAGGAGATAACATACCAAATCAATGTACTTTAGTCCCAGATAAAGCCGATCAATTAACTTCTGATCATGGTTGGAATCTAACTGAAGAAAATTCAAAGCTTCAAGAGATAGTAGATCAACTAAAAAACTTAGGAATAAGAGTTAGTTTATTTATGGATCCAGATTTAGATCAAATTAGTAGAGCAAAATCTTTAGGGGTAGATAGAGTTGAATTATTTACAGGGCCTTATGCTCATTCTGTAGTTGAAGGAACTGTAGAAAATATCATACCTACATACCAAGAATCTTTATCTCATGCTATTAGTATTGGTCTTGAAGTTAATGCAGGACACGATTTAAATCTAAATAATTTGAAGAACTTTCTTAATTTAGGAACAATAGAGGAAGTTTCAATAGGTCATGCTCTAATTTCAGATGCTTTAGTTTATGGATTAGAGAACACAGTAAAGATGTACAAGTCTTTATGTATTTAGTTAAAATATACTTATGAGTGCAGAAACCGAAATAAAAGAACAAATAAGTTCAAATCCTATTCTTCTATACATGAAGGGTTCACCTGATTCACCTCAGTGCGGCTTTTCTTCTAGAGCTTCTCAGCTCTTAATTTCTTGCGGTAAGCCATTTTCTTTCGTAGATATCCTTACTAACCCAGAAATTAGAGGCTCCTTACCTTCAATATCAAATTGGCCTACATTTCCACAATTATTTATTGACGGAGAACTAGTAGGAGGAAGCGATATCATGATGGAAATGCATGATTCTGGTGAGTTAAAACAACTTATTGATTCTCTAGAAATAGACCAAGATAGTACTTAAATTACATCTAAAAGTACGAGTTTCAACTTATTAATTAATTTTTTGTTTAATTAGTCTTATATGAGATGGTCTAGTTCTGCAGCAACCACCCACTATAGAAGCTCCTTCTTCAATCCACTTTAATACTTCATTGCTATACATGTCTTCATTAATAGACTTAGAATTTCTAGATTGAATTTCTTCAGCGTTTTTAATTAATCCGCCTGAAGAAGAAAAGTTGTTTACTACCTCCGAATTTGCGTATCCGCCTATAGTCAGTCCTTTGTACTTAGAAAGTTCTTTGATTCCTTCTGTAACTAAATTAGCGCCACAGCAATTGATTAAAACAGCTTCAGGATCTAAATCAATACAATAGTCCGTTGCTTCTTTGAGAGATTCCCCGCCTGGTATCTTATTAATCCTATTGCCGTGTAAAGTCCAAGCTAACCATACTGGAAGATCTGTTTGTTTAGCAATCTGCAATGCAATTCTACCTTCTTCTTTAGTAGTCATTGTTTCGCAAATTATAAAATCAACTTCATTTTTTACTAGTTCTGCTAATTCGGAGTATTTATAAATAAGATCTTTTTTAGAAAGAACTAAATCTGGTCTATAGCTAGTTTCTAGAGGGGGAAAGGAAGCAGCAACCAAAGCTTTGTGATTATTAGAGGTAGGGATAGATTTTTTAGCTAAACGAATGGATGTTTCAGTTAAATCCTTGAAACGATGTACGTTATTAACTCTAGATAATATTGGTTGAGTGACTGCATAATTATTAATTGTTATGTAATCACTGCCTGCGTTTATAAAATCTCTATGTATCTGTACAATTTCTTCAGGATTATCTTCTAGCGCTAATGCTGACCACACTGAATCTATATGAGAAGGTACCTCTATACCTCTTTCACGAAGTTCAGTTCCCATTCCTCCATCACCTAAAATAATTTTACTCATAGAGCTTGTATAAGATAATTCAGTACATCGTTAGGCTGTTCCATCATTAAACTATGCCCACTGGAAGGTATTTCTTTAATTTCTGGGCTACTAAATGAAGCTATTAACTTTTCACAGAATCTTCTTGGAGTTAACATATCTTCACCTCCTAGAATTAAAGTCGTCTTAGCTGAAACATTTTTAGCGCTCTCTAAACCTGTTTTATATGTAGAACATGCTAAGAGATCATTATAAATAACATTCTTTTTTGATTTTTCCATCAATTTCTTTGTCATGCCTGTCATCCATATTCCTGGATTACTATTAGATCCTATTCGAGAACTATTACTGTAGCTAAAATAAGTTAGTATATTAATTGCCTCTGGATCATTCTTTTTTGCTAGATCTAATAGGTCTTTAGAAACCATCATAGGGAATGTAGTACCAATCATTACCATAGAATTGATTCTATTTTGTGCTTTTGATGCAGTTTCTAATGCTATTAACGAACCCAAACTGTGACCAACTATAGAGAATTTATCTATATTTCTAGAATCTAAATATTCTAATACAACTTCAGACATGGCTTCCACAGAAGATAACAAAGGCCCTTTACTCTTACCATGCCCGGGAAGGTCTATTGAGATTACACCTCTTTCTTTTCGTAAGAAATACCTTGCTGGCAAAGTCCAAACAGTATGATCCATGCCGGTTCCATGCACAAAAACAATTGGATTATCGTCTTTGAGTAGTCCTTGTGGACCTGAATAACTATACATTTTATTTAATTTTAGATAATGATGAATCTAAATCTTCTAAAAGATCATTTATATCTTCTAGACCAACTGATAGTCTGATTGTTCCTTGAGTAATGCCTGCTTTTTTTAAGGAAGTTTCATCCATTCTGTGGTGAGTGGTGCTTGCTGGGTGAATTACTAACGATTTGGCATCACCTACGTTGGCTAAATGTGAAAAAATATTAAGGTTTTCTATGAATTTAATTCCTGATTCTCTTCCTCCTTTTAAATTGAATGTAAAAACTGCTCCAGAACCTTTTTTTAAATATTTTTTTGATAGTGCATGATCAGGGTGTGATTTTAATTCCGGATAAATTACTTCATTAACTTCAGGGTGATCAGAAAGGAAATCTACAATCTTTCTTGTAGATTCAACATGCCTATCCATTCTAAGTCCTAAAGTCTCTATTCCCTGCAGAATTAAAAAAGCAGTATGAGGACTCATGCAAGCTCCAAAATCTCTTGCTCCTTCTTTTCTTGCTCTATTTATGAATGCTGCTGGTCCAAATTCTTCTGTAAAAACCATATTATGAAAGCCTTCATATTTTTCTGTTAACTGCGGAAACTTTTTTGACTTATCCCAATCAAATTTTCCTCCATCTACCAACAAACCTCCAATGACCACACCATGCCCTGAAAGGAATTTAGTAGCAGAATGAAAAATTAAATCTGCTCCTAAATCTAAAGGCTTCAATAGATGTGGAGTAGTGAAAGTAGAATCTACTAATAAAGGTACTTTATTTTCATGTGCTATGTCTGAAATTGTAGGAATATCCATAACATCTAAGCCTGGATTACCTAAAGTTTCTCCAAAAAGTAATTTTGTATTTGGTTTTACTGACTTTTTGACTTTATCTATGTCTCTGAAGTTAACAAAAGTAGTTTCTATGCCAAATCTAGGAAGTGTATATTCAAGAAGATTATGACTGCCACCATATAAACAATTTGAAGCAAGTATATGAGAGCCTTGATCTAATATAGTGCTGATAGCTAAATGCAAAGCAGCTTGACCACTAGATGTAGCTATAGATCCAACACCGCCTTCTAATGCGGTAATTCTTTCCTCCAAGACTGCATTGGTAGGATTGGTAATCCTGGAGTAAACATGACCAGTTCTTTCTACATTAAAGATCCCTGCAGCAGTTTCAGTATCATTAAAAACAAAAGAAGAGGTTTGATATATAGGAGTAGCCCTAGCTCCTGTTGTAGGGTCAGGTTTTTGACCTGCATGAAGAGATAATGTGTCAGGTTTTAATTCTTTAGGCTTTTTCATTTTTTAACTCCTTCATTAAAGAAATTGCCATTAAGGGATAAATAATCAATAAGGGAACTGAAGCTAATATTATTAAATCTAATGCTACCCCATGACTCGAATAAATAATAAGAGAGGCTGGCAATATACCTAATACTATAGCCCAAAACAATCTTAGATGCTTTGATGGATCGCCTAAATCTCTAGTATTTCGTTGAACATGGTAAGCAATAACAAATGACATTGAATCATACGAAGTAGTTACAAATATAATGGTTATAGAGCAAAAGAGGATGAGCATTGCCTTATCAAAAGGCATTGTCTGTACTACCTGTATAGCTAAATCAGCATGATTTGATCCTGTTATCTGTGATACTTCTAAGAGTTGATTTTGATCTAAATTCATTGAATAACCTCCAAATATCATATAAAACAACCAAGTTCCCATAGATCCAAAAAACAACATTCCTAAAATTAACTGCCTTAAAGATCTTCCTTTTGAGATTCTAGCTATAAATAATGCAACTAAAGGTCCAAAAGCTAACCACCAAGCCCAATAAAATATAGTCCAATTGTTGGCAAAATCTGAATCCTCAGATATTCCAAGTGTACTCATTTGGAAGAAGTTATTAATCATAAATGTTAAGCCATTAAAAGATGAAATTATTATTTCTTTACTGGGACCTATTAGAAAAACAAGCAGTAAAAAGAGTACGGCCAAAGATAGATTTAAATCACTAAGTTTTTTAATACCTTTGCCCAGCCCTGAATAGACACTATAACCAAATAAACTTACGCATAGAGTTAACACCATAAAATCAAGAAAAAATGAAGTTGATATATTGAAAATGGAAGAAAATCCAGAACTTAACATCGGTATATAAGAACCTATAGTTCCTCCAGCTGCACCAATTGTTGCAACTATAAATATTAAATCCACTAATCTTCCCCAGATTCGTTGCTCTATATTTTCAATACCCAACCCTCTTAAACTAGAACTTAATCTTAGAGTGTTTAAATTATATTTATAAAAGGAAACAGAAAGTGCTAAAGCAGGAATTCCATATATAGCCCAAGCAGAAATACCCCAATGAAATAAGCCATATGCAGTTGATAAAGCATAAGCTTCCTCAGAAAATGGAATTATATTAAAAGGGGGATTGCTTACGTAATATCCCCATTCAACACCTGACCAATAAATAATACCTCCACCAATACCTGAACAAAAAAGCATTCCTATCCAACTAAAAGTTGAAAATTCTGGTTCAGCATCTGAACCGCCTAATTTATAAGCTCCGTAATTAGAGATTGATATATATATAAGAAATAAAAAACAAAAGATTGTCATAATTAAGAAACTAGAACCAAAAAGAGAGATGATTAGATTTTTTAGATTTCCTATAGTTATAGCAGCCTTTTCAGGGCTAATAAGAATATAAAAGGCGATGATAAAAACAACTGAAAGACTTATATTAAAAGATATGTAATCAACTTTTTTGGAATTAAATGATTCAATTAAGTCCTTCATAATATGAAGGATAACGTTCACTAAGATAAAATGTAAGTATGGAGAGAAGAAATCTTAAAGAATTTGTCCTAGAAGAAGTTTATAAAAGTACTTCAAGTTCTATAAATAAAAGATTTATTGATCCAAATTAGTAATTTAATCTTATATGTATACAATACCTCGCTCTTAAAAAAATTATGTCTAAAAAAATTAAAAAGATAGTACTTGCGTATTCCGGAGGTCTCGATACTTCGGTAATCTTGCATTGGTTAAAAGAAGAGTATAGTGCTGAAGTTATAGCTTATACGGCAGATCTAGGACAAGACCACGATCCAGAAGAAGTATATAGAAGAGCAGAGCTAATAGGGGCCTCTAAAGTAATTATTGAAGATCTAAAAGATGAATTTGTTAAGGATTATATATTTCCAATGTTTAGATGTAATACGGTTTATGAAGGTGAGTATTTACTCGGAACGTCTATAGCAAGGCCATTAATAAGTAAAAAACTTGTTGAAGTAGCCCAAAAAGAAGGTGCTCAAGCTATAGCTCATGGCGCAACTGGTAAAGGAAATGATCAAATAAGATTTGAACTAGGTGTTCATGCATTAAATTCTGATTTAAAAGTTATAGCACCATGGAGAGGTTGGGATTTCAATTCAAGAAGTGATCTTGTTGAATACTGTAAAAAATACCAAATCAAAATTGATGCCAGTTCAGATGAGCCACTTTATTCAAAAGATGAAAATCTTTTACATACTTCTTATGAGGGAGAAATATTAGAAGATCCCTCTAAAGCTGCTCCTGGAGAAATATGGGAAAGAACAGTAAGCCCTCAAGAAGCTCCCGATAAAGAAGAAATTGTAGATATAGGATTTAAAAATGGAGATCCAATAAGTTTAAATAATTCTCTGTTGTCTCCAGCAGAGTTTCTTCAGAAACTAAATGAATTAGCTGGAAAGAACGGAATAGGGCGACTAGATTTAGTTGAGAATAGATTTACTGGAATGAAATCTAGAGGATGTTATGAAACTCCAGGTGGAACTATCATGTTGAAAGCTCACAGAGCTATAGAATCTATAACCCTAGATCCTGAACAAGCGCATCTAAAAGACGAAATAATGCCTAAATATAGTGAACTCATTTATAAAGGATTTTGGTGGACTCCTGAAAGGACATCAATGCAATCTTTAATAGATAGCACTCAAACTTTTGTAAATGGAAACGTTAAACTAAGTTTATACAAAGGCAATGTGAGTGTCTTAAGTAGGGAGTCAAATGACTCCTTGTATGATTCAAAAATCGTTACTTTTGAAGATGACGAGAATACGTTTGATCAAGCTGATGCTACTGGCTTTATAAAAATTAATTCCATTAGATTAAAGAAAAATTCTAGAAGAAAGTGAATTACTCTTTAAAGCCTAATTTTTCATGCAATTTATTATTAGATGTTGTATATCCAAAAGGTACTTTTTCGCCAGGAAAACATCTTTGATAAGCTTTTTGAACTGCTAGAGTTGTTTCATGAAACCCACAAAGAATTAAATCTAGTTTTCCGGGGTAGTCATTAATATCTCCAACAGCGAAAACTCCTTTTAAATTAGTTTGGAAGTTTTCAGTGTTTACACTTATCTTTTTATTGTTAAGATCTAAGTTCCAATCAACTAATGGTCCTATTTTTTTATTAAGACCAAACAAAAATAAAATTTCTTCGCACTCTTCTTCAACTATTTCTTGAGTTTCAAAATTCCTTATTCTAACTCCTGAAATTTTTTCATCTCCAATTAGGTCTTCAATAACATAGGGTGTTCTTAGATTTACTTTCTTTGCTTCAGCTAACTTTCTCATTTGATTTTCAGTATTAGGTGAGCCTCTAAATTTATCCCTTCTATGAACTAAAGTAATGGATTTAGCTATACTTGCTAATTCAACGGTCCAATCTAATGCGCTATCTCCACCTCCAAAAATAAATATATTTTTATCCTTAAACTTATCTTTATTTCTTACGGAATAAGATATTCCTTTATCAATTAATCTATCAGGATTATTTATATTAGGAGGTCTTCTTGGCTCAAAAGATCCAGCTCCAGCTGCTATGAATATATTTCTGGTAATAAATTCTAACCCATCACTGGTCTTTACTTTCCATTGGTTTATTTCATCTTGTTATAATTTCACTAACTCTTTGATTTAAATGCAATCCATATTCAAATGGACTAATTTGTTTTTCTAAGGCTAAAACATGTTCTTCAGCAGATTGGTAAGGTACACCAGGAATATCATAGATGGGTTTCTCTGGGTAAAGCTCTATGCATTGACCTCCAATTTTATCTAGATTATCTACCAATTCACACTTGAGCCCCAATAATCCTGCTTCAAATACAGTAAATAATCCTACAGGACCTGCTCCTACAACTAAGATATCTGTTTCTATAGGTTTATTAGTCATTTTATCTAACTCTCATTCCAGGGGTAGCACCTTTATCAGGAGATAGTACAAAAATTCCTTTTTCATCATCTCCTGCTGCCAATATCATACCTTCAGAATTACCAAATCTCATTTTTCTGGGTTTTAGGTTATTTACACATATAACCATTTTATGAAGTAAGTCTTGAGGTTCGTAAGCTGATTTAATTCCCGCAAATACATTTTTAGTTCCTAAATCTCCTAAATCTAAAGTTAACTTAATCAATTTATCAGCTTCTTCGACTTCTTCGACTTCAATTATTTGAGCCACTCTCAAGTCAATCTTAACAAAGTCTTCTATAGTTATTTCATCCATTATTATTCCTTTGATTCATTTTTTATTTTTTCTACAGTTTCCTTATCAATTCTAGTAAAAAGAGCATCATATTTATTAATCTTATGTCCTGATAAATTATTTTCTAAGCCCTTCCAACCACAATCATCTAAGTTCAAGAAAATTAATACTTCGGCATACAAATTAGGCAATATTGGAGATAAGAAAATTGAAATATTCTTAAAAGCTATTAGTGTAAGAGTGCATATTTCGTGAACTTCTTGATGCTTATTGTCATCTTTAATTAGATCCCAAGGCGTTTTGTTATCAAAGAATTGGTTTGTTTTATCAGCAAAGGTCATTATTTCTTTAATAGCTTTACTAAATTCTCTATTTTCGTAATGGGCATATATAGATTCACTTAATTGTTTAGAAAGACTTAACAATTCATGGTTCGAATCTATTTTTGCTAATTTATTATTAAAATACTTATTTATAAAATTAGATGATCTGCTTGCTAGATTTATATATTTACCTACAACATCAGAATTAGTTTTTTGAATAAAATCATCAAAGTTTAAATCTATGTCTTCAATGCCATTAGTTAATTTAGATGCAAAATAGTAGCGTAAGTATTGAGGGTCTAAATGCCTAAGATATGTATCTGCTAAAATATATGTACCTCTTGATTTTGACATTTTTTTACCCTCTATTGTAAGAAATCCGTGTGCAAAAACTCCTGTCGGTTGTCTAAATCCTGACTTTAGAAGCATGGCAGGGAAAAAAAGTGCATGAAAGTAAATAATATCCTTACCTATGAAATGATACAGTTCTGTTGAACTACCTTCTGACCAGTATTTATCAAATCCTAAAGAATCATTTTTTCTATCTAATAAATTTTTATGACTTGCTAAATATCCTATAGGAGCATCTAACCACACATAAAAGTACTTTTCTGGATAGTTTGGTATCTCAAAACCAAAGTATGGTTTATCTCTAGATATGTCCCAGTCTCTTAAATCGTCGATCCATTCATGTAATTTATTAATAGATTGTTCTTGGATTTTAGAATTATCTAGCCAGTCTTTAATTTCTTGTTGAAGATTACTTAATTTAAAAAATAAATGATTGCTTTTCTTTATTTCAGGTACGCTACCACTTAGCTCTGATAGGGGGTTAATTAAATCCGTTGCTAAGTAGGTTTTTCCACAAATTTCGCAATTATCTCCAAATTGATTATCAGCCTTACATTCAGGACAACCGCCTTTAACATATCGGTCGGATAAGAATATTTTCTTTTTGGTATCGAAGAGCTGGTCTATCTCTTTTTCTTTAATATAGCCAGCTTCCATGCATCTTTGAAATATAAGTTCTGAAAAAAACTTATTTTCCTCACTATGAGTAGAATGATAATTATCATGCTCTATTAAAAATCCTTTTGAATCTCTTAAGTGGTGTTCATACTGTTCATCTATAAGCTCCTCAGGACTAATCCCCATTTGTTCGGCCTTTAACATTATTGGAGTTCCATGAGCGTCTTCCGCACCCACATAGGTACACTGGTTACCTATTAATTTTTGATACCTCACCCAAATATCTGTTTGTATTTGTTCTAATAAATGCCCTAAGTGCAATTCTCCATTCGCATAAGGTAGAGCTGATGTAACTAATATTTCTCTTTTATTTTCCGACATACTATTATTGCACTAGATAATTCAATGCTTAGAATAAGAGTATTATATCTCAGATTAAGTAGTAATAAATGTCACAGAAAGAGAAAACAATAAGAATCCCCTCAACTTTAATGAATATAAAAAATATAGTGGGTGTATTTTCAGCTAAAGGAGGTGTAGGAAAGTCTGTTATTTCTGTTAATTTAGCTAAATCTTTAGTAGCTAAAGGATACAAAGTAGGTTTAGTAGATGGAGATATTTATGGACCTAGCCATCCAGTCTTGTTGAATGCTAGCTCTATGACCTTAAAAATCTTAAATAATGAAGTTATTGAGCCCTTAGAAAAAGACGGCTTGAAATTTAATTCAATGGGTTTTATTTCCAACGAAAAAATGCCAGTTATATGGAGAGGACCTATGGTAAGTGGTGCAGTCATGCAATTAATTACTCAAACTAATTGGGGAGAACTAGATTATTTAATTATCGATACACCTCCAGGAACAGGAGATATTCAACTAACCCTACTACAAAAGATAGCTATTTCTGCTGGCATTATAGTTACAACGCCACAAGATATTTCGGTTGCCGATACAAAAAAAGGAATAGAAATGTTAAAAAAACTAGATTTACCCATTCTAGGAATAATAGAGAATATGAGTTTTTTTAAGCCAGAAAATACAGATCAAAAATATTACTTATATGGCAAAGGAGGGGGCAAAAGTCTATCTAAGGAATATAATCTAGATTTAATAGGAGAAATACCTCAATTTGAGTTTGATAAATCAAATTTAACAAATAAAAATGAAGAAATATCTACTTTATTTTCTTTAATTTCAGATAACATTATTATGAAATTAAAGAACCTTCCTTCAGCAAATAAATCTTTTATCCCTCAGATAAATAAATGATTAGAACGATATTTACCATTTGTTTTCTTAGC
>Ga0208764_10002560_pt1 | contig 11424 bp, 10 predicted proteins | sample ETNtaG_18_FD_185762 | JGI IMG/M metagenome (GOLD analysis project Ga0208764, IMG submission 185762) | Marine microbial and viral communities from oxygen minimum zone, Eastern Pacific Ocean - ETNP201302SV91 (SPAdes) (version 2) | ecosystem: Environmental > Aquatic > Marine > Oceanic ... | reverse complement strand
AATCGCGCCGGATGACTTACTGAACAAACGGTATATTGTTTCATACGCACCACCAATTGGTTGAAAGCTTGCTATGTTTCCAAGAGTATCAGAATCTAGTACGTTTTCAGGGAGTACTACCTGAATAGTGTCATCTGGAAAAAACATTCGAGAAATAAATACTTCGGACGGGCGATTTCTTGGAAATAATGTAAATCGATACGCAGTTGGGCTATAGTTTCCTACTGATAGCCTAGCTGAAATTGTTACTATTTTTGCTTCTACGGACTTTGAGCTTGAACTGTTTTGCTGAAGCGAGTCTAATTCCTGGGAATTAGAAAGACTCAAAAAGATGACTATTGTTAGGAGGCTATTTAATTGCTTTACCATGAGGGTGTTTGCTATAATCACCTTGATCGCCTTTTTTGACAGAAACCATAACCAATGATGCTACGCATGCCAATCTTGGGTCTGACTTTCCACCCTCAGCGTAGGCCTTCACTTCGATATGCATTGATGTAGTTCCCGCAGAAACAATTGCTGCGGTAAAATTAACCCAATCACCTAAAAATACGGGTTCTTTAAATTCTACTTTTTCAATAGTACGAGTAACTGCACCATCGGTTTCAGTATTTTTTAGAAAACGGTGCGCCACTTTTGCTGCAGCTAAATCAATCCATGCAATCATTTGACCTCCGAAAAGCGTTCCAACTACATTAATGTGGTCAGGCATGACAAATTGAGAATATTTTGCTAAATATTGTGACATCTTGAAAATCCTTATTCTAAAAATAGATTAAAAGTTTAAAGGGTTGCAAATAGAACCTTGAAGCAGCTATTCTGATTGTGCTATCCTCTCTCCTTCTTCCACATCCACTTTAAGTAACATAAAACCACCCAAAATGAATAATACAATCACTGAAAATATTCCTAATCTTGGATTACCCGTTACCATGCCAACATACCCCACCAAAGGAGGTCCAACAATTGCAGCAAACTTCCCAAACATATTATAAAAACCAAAAAATTCTGCAGAGTTTGATTTAGGTATAATTCTTGAGTACAATGAACGACTTAAAGCTTGAATTCCACCCTGAAAACACGCTATCATAACCGCAATAGCATAGAAATGCCATTCTTTTGAAACCAATGAAGCAAAGATTGAAATTACTGTGTAGCCTACTATGCCAATGAAAATCCCTCGTTTTATTCCGATTCTTGATGCAAACCAATTATAGATCAATGTTGCAGGAAATGCTATGAACTGAACCATCAATAAAGCTGTAATCAATGCGGATGTTGAAAAACCTAAGCTTGTGCCATAATCAACAGACATTCTGACAACTGTATCTACCCCATCAATATATAGCCAATAGGCAATTAAGAATGTGGTTACAACTTTATACTTTTTGACCTTAGATATTGTAGAAAATAACTGGCTCCATCCTGATTTTATTGAATTAATAATTCCGATATCATTTGTTGTTGTTGGTTCTTTAACAAAAAGCATTATCGGAATAGAAAATACTGCCCACCATATAGCTACTGTCAAAAAGGATAATTTTATTGCAGTTGGAGCATCAGAAATACCAAAAACCTCAGGTTTTAGATACATCAGAACATTAATAAGGAATAATAAACCGCCTCCAATATATCCTAAAGCATAAGCTAGCGATGATACAAAATCTCTTTTGTCTTTAGGGGCTACGCTAGGAAGGAGTGAATCATAAAAAATATTTGCAGACATAAAACCGATAGAGGCTGCAATATAAAAAACGACTGCAACTTGCCACTGTCCTTGATTGACAATCGAAAGCGCACCGGTGCTGATAAATCCTAAGAATGCAAAAAATATTAAGAGTTTCTTTTTTACCGATGCTTTATCTGCAATCGCCCCAAGAAAAGGAGCGAGCGCAGCAACTAGAATAGATGCGGTAGAATTTGCTAAACCCAAATACCATGTGCTGACAGTAACCTCAGATGCAGTAGACCAATATTGTTTAAAAAAAATGGGGAAAAAACCAGCCATGACTGTTGTTGAAAAGGCGCTATTTGCCCAATCATATAATGACCATGATAATATTTCTTTTTTGTTATCAAGCATCTCTATCTATCCAATTTACCAAGCTTGAAAGTAAGTACTAATCTGCACCCAAGAAGATAGGTTTCCGTAGCTATGATATGTTAACGGGTAAGGCATAAACCATTGTGCTCCAATTTCCAGCTCAAAAGGAACGGGTCCAATTGCTAAAAATGGGTCTAAATTAAATAAATTCAACTTAACAAATTGGGATGTTTGCATTTTTTGAGAATCATATCCGTCCCTTCTGGTCATCCATTTATTCCATTTTTGATTATTTGAATAATATTGATCACGGCTATTTGCTTCCCAATCAATGCCCGTGGAAAAGAAAACCCTCTTTGGAATGAGCTCTAGCTGAGCTTTCAGTATGCCATTTATTTGTGGAGATTTTTTTCGAACTACAGTCCCAATAGTTTTTGAAATTGAGTCTGCACTTGCATTTTCAATCCACAGAAATGATATAGGGGGATTGATTATATCTTTTTGAAAGCTAGAAATTCCAACAGACCAATTTATGTTAAACAATCTGCCCCATCCTTTTCTATAGAATTCACCAAACACTCTTAATCTTAACTCGGTTAATCCTTCACCAAGCGGTAGATGCTTAAATTGATTTGGAATTCCATTTTTGTCGGTACTATTAGAATTATATTTTTTTAATTGCTCAGCAAATGGAAAGACCATATCAAATCCAGTGTACAGTGAAAATTTTTGTTTGCCACCCCTCCATGCTGGAACGCCTCTTATCAATAGATTTATCCCCATTGTAATATCAGATAATCCATTATTTGATACCGGTGTGGGATAATAGTAATTAAACAGTGTATCAAGATCAACAGAGGAAGAGTCATTGGTAAGACTCCATGAACGATTTTCTTTCAATTTTTGAATATATGGAATAGTTAATACTAAAGTTGAATTATCAGTAAATCCGTATTCAATTTTCAATCTATCTTGATTAATTGTTCTTTTAAAGTATTGATTGATTGAAAAGGCTGTAGTGTCAATACGATAGACATGCTTCATTCCATTCGATACCTTTTCAGCTTTCCAATTGCCTACCGTATGCTCTTTATTATATGTTATTCTCCATACATTTTGAGGAATCGTAAAGTGAGCTTGAGCTGAAAGATTTGATAAAATCAATAAAAGAAAAACAACAGAAAAACATTTCATTAAAATATTAATAAATCAAAAAACGTTGGCGGAATTGATTGAATTTAATGACATCTTTTAACCACAATGGGGGTAAATAATTTGCGGGCTTTCCTTGTGCTGTAAAAACCCTTAATTGACTATGGCCATACAACATATCAATTCGATTAAACTCTGCCCATTTAAATTCCCTAGGGTAAAGTTGATTTGCTAAAATGATGATTGATGTTGCGGTGGCAAGTGGATCATAAAGATTTGGATCAATAATTTCAATATCCACTCCGCTACAAAGTTCATTTAGATGCATTGGTGGTGATTGATCAGTTTGTTTCATTCTGGGTACATATTCCACAGGAACAATCTTTATACCTGGTAAATTTAATTGTGATAATTTATCTGCAAGATGATAGCCAGATAGCCAAGGAGCTCCAGCTCTCAAATATGGCCTTTCTGTACCTTTACCATCATTCAAATTCGTTCCTTCCAACAAGCCAAATCCTGTAAATGATAAATTTGTTCGAATCGATTTAATTGCGGGGTGGGGATTTATCCAAGGATGTTCAGAGCTATCTAGCCACTGAGACCTTTTCCAATTGGCCATTGGTATAATAGTTAAATTTGCTCTTTTCAGATCTTTGATCCAGCCCATCTCGTTTGCCATAATTGCTAATTCACCAATTGTCAGTCCATGTCTTATAGGAATAATATGATAACCTTCAAATGATTGAAATTTTGGCCGAATTACAGGTCCATCAACACGGTCACCTCTTAAAGGATTAGGTCGATCAAGAACAATTACTGGAAGGCTCCATTCGCTCGCAACTTCTAAAATTTTGGTCATGGTTGATATATATGTCGAAAAGCGTACGCCAGTATCTTGAATATCAATCAGAATTAAATCTAAATCCCTTACCGACCAAGCTGGGGGTTTCATATTTCTTCCAAATACTTCTACGATTCTTGCATTATGGTCTGGATCATATTTTTCACCTTCTTTCATCTTGAAGCGTTTGTCTTGGTGAGTAAATAATCCATATTGAGGTGTAAATATTATTTCAACTTTAATCTTGGGATGATTTTTAAGTAAGTCAAGAAGGTGATTTCCTTTCCGATTTACAGCAGTTTGGTTTGTAAAAATTCCGATCGATTTTCCATAGAGAGGCTTGAAATCCATCTGCTCAAGCACATCCAGTCCATAAAAAGTTGATGGGTGAAAAGATAAATCTGGTACCGGCATTACAACGCTGTGGCTGAACGACTGGCAAAAGATTAATGAAGAACAAAAGCTAAAGGCTTTTAACAGATGATTGAATCTTATTAAATTTTTCATAAATTTATATCCTATAGGATTTACTCAACTTTTATATTCTCTTTGGGTTCTACCTTTAATATCTGTGGCAATTACATAAGGAGTTGAGTCTATAGTTTCTGCTATCGTTTCCATTCTGATGTTATCTGTATTATTTGATCCAAAAATCAAAACTTCTTCACCTAATCGAGGTGTATCATTTTCAAAATTTACCATAAACTGGTCCATGCAGATTCTACCAGCAATTTTATATTGTTTTCCATTATAACTTACATAGCCTTTTTGATGCCATAGCCTGGGAATGCCATCAGCAAAACCGCATTGAATTACACCTATATTGGATTTTGCTACAGTCTTATAAACGCCTCCATAGCTGATTTGGGTATCTTTATCTACGTTTCTTACTTCAATAATAGGCGCCCTGAATTCCATAACTGGTAAAATAGGAATATCCATTGGGACTTCATTGGATGGAAAAGCCCCATAGATTAACATTCCAACACGTACTTGGTCAAATTCATCCTGATCTATATTAAGGGCCGCTCCGCTATTTGAAAAATGTATAGTTTCAAAATGTATACCTGTAGATTTTGCTATACTTAGGATTTTATTAAACTTTGATAGCTGTTCATGCGCATAGGTTAAATCCCCTTCATCAGCTGTGGCAAAATGTGAGTATATACCTATACAATATCTTTGTAGTTCTTTGGAGATTGATTCAAATGCTTTTTTCGCCTCACTTGGATTTATTCCCAAGCGCGTCATGCCAGTGTCAAACTTTAGATGAAATTGTGGGGATTTTCCATTTTTTATTCTGAATGATTCAAGGAGATTAATATCTAAAAGATTGGAAGCGTTGAGTGTTAATCTATATTTGTTAGCTTGATTTAAATACGAATCATTAATTTTACTAAAAACCAAAATATCAGAATCAATACCATTTTTTCTTAGTTCGATGCCTTCAAGAACTGAAAATACCGCAAAGGAGTCACAGCCATGTTTTTCAAGCGCCCTTGCACATTCTACGCTACCATGACCATATGCGTTTGCTTTAACAACAACCATTAAGCGGTTTTGATTTAATTGATTTTTTATAAGATCGTAGTTAGCTAAAAGTCGATCTATATGGATAACAACTTTCGGTCCTAGCATATTAGCTATAATGTTTAATTAAAAATTCTTTTAATTGATTAAAATCATCAAAAATTTCTGTTGAACAAGCCATAATCCATCCACTCAAATCCATTAAAGGGAGTCTATTAATTAAATAAACAGGCTTATTTAATTCAAAGGCCAGTGTTACTTCAGCATGCGTCCCCGCCCCTTTAATTACATTTTCATCCCATAAACAAACAATATAATCTGCTTTATTACGTACAATATTAATGTCATTTTTTACACATAGCTTAATGAAGTTAGCATATCGCTCAGGGTCTAAGCTCTTCCATTCCCTGTAGTCTGCAGCATTATTTTTCTCTATAATCTTTGCTGATTCCTGTACAGGGTCGATTGTTTTATGCCCTAATTCATTATTAAGCCAAAAGGAGATACTATTTCTCCAAGCTGCACCTTCGTCGCTTGCAAATTCCATAGCTCCAGACAAGTAGGCGATCATTGTTTTAGTTTTCTTTTTAATAGAAAGGCATTAAAACTTAACCAGCAAATTGCAACCACTAAAGAAATAGCAATCCAAGTGTAATTGAATTCATCAAAAAATATAAGGCTCCTTAAATCAGACAATAACATGCTAAATAGATTATTAAAAAAAATCATATTCAATATTTCAGAATAGATTTGATTCTCAAATAAAAGATTTGAACCAACAAAAAGAAGCTGTAAAACGATAATAGAAGAAAAAAGAAATATAGATACTCTTTGAATAATCAGAGATAATGAAATTATCATACTACCAATTAGGCTTAGGTATAGAATCAAATAAGATAAGATAATAAAATAATTTCCTAATGATAATGGCTCTGGTAAGAAAAATATAAGAACTATCATTGCCGCAATACTATAAATAAGACATTCAATTAATGAGCTTAGTAAGATGCTCAAGATAATCATGAACTTACTATTTGGTGAAATTGCCAATAATTTAAGAAACTGTGAATTAATCTGATGGCTAAACAAATCCCTATAAATAATCGTCAGCATTGAAAGCGATGCAAAGCTGAATACTATCCCTGGGAAAAGCCATGATTCCATTGGAATTCCATTGGGTGAGTAAGTATAAATTTGCTCGATTACGGCACTTAAAAATAAGTGGAGGCAGATAGGAATAATAATAACAAACGGTGCGGTAATTGCTAAGCGATGCCTTAATAGCCATAATCGTCTTAATATTAGTGCCTTAATCAATGAATTCCATCCTTTGCATATTTTGCATCCATTAAATCTTGCAAGCCTAATTTCTTTATTCTGATATCCTTCATAACCGATGACGCAGCAACATTTAATACTTCAAAAAAAACGCGTCTTTCTCTTCCATAAAAATGTATGCTTTGGCCTACGCGGGATGGGTTCTTCACATGTGGTATTTTAGATAATTTTTCAAAAAGCTCATCAGTAAGTGAGTCAAATTCTATTTGAAATTGATGAAATTCAAAAGTACTTCCAAGCAAACGGTCTAAACTGCCATCTAATGCTATTCTTCCATTTTCTAAAACTAAAATTCTATCGTGAGCACTCTCAACTTCTTGCAATGATTGACTAACGTATACTACGGTTTTTTCTCCTTTGAGTCTTAAAAGCAAATCCCAAGTATGCCTATACGATTCCGCATCCATAAAAGCGGTAGGATCATCTAAAATCAATATTTCAGGATCATGAACTAAGGACCGGATTATCATTCCCATGCGAATAATACCAGGCGATAGATCTTTGACCATTTTTTTCAGATGTGGAACAATGTGTAAGTCGCGTGCATATTGAACCATCCTCGTATTAATTATTTCAAGGCTAATAGAGTAAAGTAAGCCGGAAAACCTAATATTTTGCTCTAACGTAAGCCAGGGCTCAAGATCAAGCTCATGAGGTATATATCCAATCTTTGAAGTCACCTCCGTGCGTCGTTTTTTTGAATCAATACCATCAATGTATACTTGACCGTATTCTTGATATTCTGAGGCAGATATTACTTTTAATAGTAAAGACTTTCCTGCCTCATTATCCCCGATAATTGCAACTAACGATCCTCTCTCAATACCAAAATTGAGTCCAGCTAGGATAGTTTTATCATCTATTAATTTTCCTACTTTTTTTAGGGTAATACTCGCTTCCATCAATGAGCCTCATACCATGATTTTCCATGACCACTATCAACCTCAATTGGAACAGATAAAGGCAATGCATTGACCATCTTTTCCACAACTAAATCTTTTAGCAATTCTAATTCATCCCTTGGAGCTTCAAACACTAACTCATCATGAATTTGTAGAAGCATTTTAGATTTCATTGATTCGGAATTGATATGTTTTGAAATTGTAATCATTGCTAATTTTATCATTTCTGCACTCGTACCTTGTATGGGCATATTTATCGCCATTCTTTTTGCTGCTTCTCGATGTAGGTGGTTGCTGCTATCGATATCCCAAACTGGCCGCTTGCGACCCAATAAAGTCTCAACATGACGTTTATCCCTAGCAGTCTCTATAATTGATTCAACATAGTTTTTTATACCAGAATATCTAGAAAAGTACGTTTCAATTAATGCTTTTGCTTCTTTTTGTGTAATACTTAATTCCTGACTCATACGAAAAGGTCCTGCGCCATACAATAAACCAAAATTAACAATTTTAGCAGTTCTTCTCATAGAAGGTTGTACATTATCTATGGAAACGTCAAAAACGTCAGCTGCGGTTCTGGTATGAATATCTTCACCTTTATTAAAGGCGTCAACCAATGCCTTGTCTTGGCTCAAATGAGCCATTATTCTTAGTTCAATTTGAGAATAATCAGCGGAAAAGATTACCCAATCATTATCTTTTGATCTAAATGCCTTTCTAATCTCACGACCTTCATCGGTCCTGATTGGAATATTTTGAAAGTTTGGATTACTAGAGGATAATCGCCCAGTTGCAGTTATGGTTTGATTAAAAGTTGAATGTATACGTCCACTTATAGGATTTATAAGCTCAGGTAGGGCATCTATATATGTATTTTTTAATTTATTTAGTTTTCTATATTCTAAAATCAACCCGGGTAAGACATCTTGGCCTTTTAATTTTTCAAGGACATCTTCAGCCGTTGATCTTTTCTTAATCTCAGGTAATTCCTTAATATCAAATAATATCTTTGCTAACTGCTGAGTAGAGTTCACATTAAATTCATACCCTGCCTCAGAATATATATTTTTTACTAATTTATTTAATTTTTTCCCAAATTTACTTGACATCGATCTAAGTAGATCTGAATCAATAAACATTCCATGGTGCTCCATTTCAAGCAGAACCGAAATTAGGGGCATCTCAACATCATTGAAAAACTTGAATAAATTTTCCTCTTTTAGTTTCTTTTCAAATATATAAGTGAGTTGCAATGCTATATCTGCATCTTCAGCAGCATAAAAAGAGACTTTTTCAACATCGACCTCTGCCATCGATATTTGATTTCTACCCGTACCAATTAACTCTTCAATTGGTACCATCGGATAATTCAAATATTCCAGACTGAGATTGTCTAGCTTAAGGCTTCTAAATTCAGGTTTTAATAAATGAGCAGCAATCATTGTGTCAAATTGCATTCCATGGACCTTTAATCCATGTCGCAATAATATTAACGCATCAAATTTTATATTTTGACCGGTTTTAGGAATTGAACTATTTTCCATCGCAGGTCTCATCAATTCAATAACTCTGCTAGTGTAATCATCAAAAAGAGAGTCTTCTCTTTCAGGATAATGCACGGGAATATAAACCCCCTTGTGCTCTTTGCATGAAAAAGAGAAACCAACAATATCGCAAGTCATTGGATTGACAGAGGTGGTTTCAATATCAAAAGAGAGCCATTTATTTTCTTTTACAGTTTCAAAGAATTGAACAATTTCTTCCTCTTTGAAAAGTGTTTTATAATCTTTTTTTGGTTTATCTTTTTTTACTGATATTTTATTATCATTTCCAAGAATCTGTTTTTGAAGAGTCTCAAATTCTAATTCTTGGAAAATCTCTGCCAATGATTCTTTTTTGATTGAATTTGTATTTAGAGATGAAAAGTCAATATCTATTTTCATCTTGGTATCAATCGTAACAAGCTCCTTACTTAGCACAGCTTCACTTCTTGCATTTAAAAGCCCTTCCCTGGCTCTTTTATTTTTGACTTGATCTGCATTATCAAGCGATGCCTCTAAAGACCCATATTCTTTAATTAGCTTTACAGCAGTTTTTTCACCAACACCAGGAACGCCGGGAACATTATCTGATGAATCGCCCATCAAGCCTAAAAGGTCAATTATTTTTTCTGGAGGAACTCCCCACCTATCGATGACGCCCGAACGATCATATATTTTTATATCAGCTTTTCTTCCTGATGGTGTATATAGGAAAATATTATCATTAATTAATTGCATAAAATCTTTATCACCGCTAACAATAAAAACTTCTAAATCCTCCTTAGATGCCATCGTTGCCAGAGTTCCTATAATGTCGTCCGCTTCAAAACCTGGCTCTTCAAGCATAGGAATATCCATAGATTCTAGAATTTTCGATAAATAAGGTAGTTGACTAATCATTTCATCAGGCATTTTCTCCCTAGTAGCTTTATAATCTGGATATCTATCATGCCGAAATGTTTTTTGAGATGAATCAAATGCTGCAATCATTAAATCAGGTTTTTCATTATTGATTAATTTCATTATTTGATTAATAAATCCAAATAAAGCGGAAGTATGCATGCCCTTGCTGTTAATTAATGGGTTCCTAATCATTGCAAAATGTGCACGATAAAGTATGGCGTAACCATCAATGAGATATAAGCGCTTATTTTTAGTTTTATTTAGTGGCATTAGGTTATAAAGTTAAATGAAATTAGTGATTATAAATCCTTAATTATTAACAAATGAAAATAAAAATCATAAGCATTGGTAAAGTCAAAAATAATAACATTTTGCGCCTATGTAACGACTACCATGAAAGAATCAAGCATTCAGCTAAGATTGATGAAGTAATTTTTAAAAACAGCACTAAAGAATCAGAAAATAAAAAAATTATTTCCCATTTAATCAAGATTAAGGATTATAAATTTGGTTTAAGTCAAGAGGGTGAGAAAATTTCTTCAGAAGGTTTTGCAATGATGCTTTCCAGGGTGACTGATAAGTCATCTTGCTTCATCATTGGTGGATCGGATGGACTTAACAATCAAACAAAAAGTAATTGCGATAAAATAATTTCTTTATCTCCATTAACATTCACACATGAGATGGCAAAACTATTTTTGCTAGAACAGATATATAGATCGATTACAATTATTCAAAATAAACAATATCATAAATAGTTATTACAAACTGTATGAAATATTTATAAATGTATTTCTTGTAGCTCCTGGCCAATAAAACGCATTATAGCCATCATACTCATAGCTATAGCCATAGGTTGAGTATAGTCTATTTAAAACGTTATTTATTTGAAGAGACATCTTTAATGCATTCCATGAAAAATGTGCACCTAAATCAATAACGCCATAGCCCTTTATATATCCATCTTCAGAATTGACATTATCAATGTACATTCCACCAATTCTTTTTAGATGCGCAAACAATAATAATTTTTCATTTAAATCATGATTGACTGATAAATTAAATAAGCTAGAGGGATTGTTTGGAAGAAAATTTCCATCGCTGAAGACATTCATCTGTATTGCCCCATTTATAGCGATAGTAGTCTTATTATTGATTTGAAAATAA